>JAAUXT010000909.1_pt1 | contig 44398 bp, 56 predicted proteins | sample 7278171 | NCBI WGS metagenome assembly JAAUXT01 (sample SAMN14350112, study PRJNA611818) | marine sediment metagenome | isolation source: surface marine sediment (1.8m) | place: French Polynesia: Moorea | collected 2018-08
CAAGAAGGGCATGGTTTTGGCAGAGTTCGCACCCAGGGGCCAAAGAATCAATGCAGAGGCTTACTGTGACACCATCAAAACATTGAAGGAATGCCTCAGAAGGAAGAGGCCTCAGTTGTGGAAACTTCCCGGGGGGGCATGCGACCAGTGCTCATCCACCATGACAATGCCTCCTCCCACACCGCGGCTCCAACCATGGATCTTCTGCGAGACAGCCACTTGGAAATACTGGAACATCCACCAAATTTGCCAGACTTGGCTCCCTGCTTCTTTTTTGCCTTCCCTCGCCTCAAAAACGCACTCAGGGGCATCAGACATGCCAATATCCAGGATCTGCAGGCTGCTGTGTGCAGGGAGTTGAAAAACATTCCAGTTGCCCACTTCTCAGAAGCCATTGACCAACTTCTAGTCTGGTGGATGAAGTGTGTCGCCGCTGCAGGCGAGTACTTTGAAGGGCGTAACATCCAGATTGACCCGGAAGGAGATCACCAACTTGTGTTCGGATCCACATCATCAGAAGAGAGCAGTGACCAGGACTCTGACCATGACTGATTTTGTTTGCATTGACTGTTATGTTTCTTAGTTTGTGTTGTCACGTTGGTTGCATGTCTGTTTTTTAAGCATGGATTTACTCATGTTTATGCCACTTTTGCTATCATTTTTATTGCCTGCATGTTGCCTTCTTAGATCCCTTCAAGGATACCGCAATAAAGTTCAGCATCACCAAAAAAACAACTGCTTGTTTCGGCAAAGGAACCGTCTTTTTGGAAAACTGCCTCGTATCTTTCTGTTCCACGGACTGTTGTTTGGGTCAAAATCTGGAAGACATTCTTGTTGTCTGTTTTGTAGATACCCCAATTGTTGCAGAACGAAGATCTCCAGACAGTCGCGCTCTTCATCCCAGTAAGTACTGGACAATGTCATGCAGCTCCAATTCAAGTTGAAACTGAACATTTTACCCAAAGCGCAATTTTCGAAAGCGCATCTCTTTTGTATTGTAGGTTTACGTGCGGTTGAAGGAATGGTGCGAGCTGTTCCCATCGAGGGGTCGGGAGCGCCAGTCACGCCCCGGCCGGGCAGCTGCGGTGGCGGTGCGCTGTGCGCCCAGGACGGGGAGGCGCAGCTGCCGCCCGTGGGTGATTCTCCCCTGCAGGCCTTGGGCCCCGGACCTCCCAACTCCCCTCACCACGCGCATGTTCATATCAACAAACAACCTCGTGAGTTTTGCCGAACAGGTTTTAGTGTGGGTGCACCCGCAACAAATTGGTGTTTGAGAAGATAGTTTGTTGTGTATCTGGTCAGAGAAAAGGTTGCGCTTGTGATTGCAATTTTCAAATGCAAATGGGACACCTTGTCTTCGCGCGTTCGAAGCTGAAGGATGACAACACACCCCAGATTGGTATGTTTCAGGTCCGCGCGCCTTGCCTGACAGCAGCGGTCTACCGAGCAGCTTTCAGCCGACCCGACACGTCACGGAGAGGCATCTTCAACTTGGTATGTTCCTCTTGGTCCCTCGTCACAACTCCAGTTGTTCTAGGATTTTAGTTGATCAACTGCGTAGATGTGAGAGTGAACAGGGCAAAACATTTTACACTTTGAGGACTTGTTTCCATGGTCACCCAGTGACCCTGAACTCGCCAAAGGAAACGAACGGACAAGATCTTGATCTTGATCTTTCTCTTGTTGTTGACCAGATCGTTTCAAATCAGCAAAGCAGCTCAAAATGCATTCAAAAGTTCGCTCCCCTCCAGTTCGGTGAAAACTAGACCTGTGTGAGGCAACGTCAATCGTTCGGCAAATGGTTTCTGTTTCAGGTGTTTGACAGTCTTTTTCCGCCTGTTTGCGTCGTTTCTGTCAAATGTCCACACACGTCTCAGTGGTCCAGGGGTCCAAATTCCAATCTCAAAACTTTGACTGGCAACATTTGTGCGTCTGCGGTGCAAAAATACTTTTTGAGGAAATCACGGGGTGGGGTTGGATCTCCTCGAGCACGTGTTCTGTGTGTTGTCCAAATGTATATAGAGTCCACGCCTGTGTTGGACTTGATGAACATTTTGACCCCTGTCTTGTGCGGCAGCTTGTTCTTTTGGTCACATCTTTCTGTTCTATCAATCTGGCGTGAGCTGCCTTTCAAACTTTTCAGATTGACATGCGGATTATGAAATTGTTCAAACCATCTCTGTGATGAATTGTTGGACTCATAGCCAACACAATGGAATGGGCACAACGGACCGATGGTGACAAATCAGGAGCGACTCTTGACTGTCATTGCAAAACAGCGCGTTTCAGTTCTTGTTGCCCCCACACGGTTTTTCGAGTGATAGTGATCTCCTGTCAGCAAGAAAGAATCGTGTCGTTCAGTTCGAAACACCCCAGTCAGACTTCACATTTGCCGGTGATGTTTTTGTGCCTGCTAATGAGCATTTGATTCAAGTTGGAAACCCATCGCATCAATTATTCCTTCTGGGTCCCTCTTATTACTTGACATTAAATTCTTCAGAGTCTTGACAAGAAGATAAAAGGTTGAACACCCCCGCAGAGATAATCCTTGGGCCTAATTTGATAAGAAGGGGAAGGGGTTTGTAATCTGCAAAAATAATTAACCGCACCACGAAAAGAACTTGCGAAATTCAATGCGAGTTGAAACGAACTGTGAAAGGTCAACACTGAGATGGGTCCGATCTGATTTTTTTCTGACTGCGGAAAGAGTAAATGTGTTTTCCTGCAACACCAAAAGAAGGAAATCACTCTGAGCAGTGTGAAGAACATGCCCGGTCCATATGAACGGTTGTGTTGCCATCGAATGAATTCCTGATTGAGACTTCCGAGGAAAACACACTTTTTCATGTTTGACGCTTGTCTTGTTCTCTGCTCACCAATCGCAAAGGTTCCAGAGCCACCAGTTGAGACTTAGTTGGGCGGATATTGTTTTGCGCGCGTACCTTCTGTGGCCTTTTATAAAATATTCACGATGGGGATTGGCGGAGCTGCGTTGTTAACGGGCCACACTGGCGGAAGAGCTCGATTAACAAAGACGAAGCACCCGGTGTATCAGCTGCAGTCTCAGCCCGGGCGGAGAGACGTGGTGTGTGAGGGTGCGTGTGCGTATGTGTGTGAAACACCCACCTGGAAAGAGTTGCAGAATCTTTCCATGATCTTGCGTCGGACTGCTGGAGACGAAAACTGCTGTTCGAAACTCTTGTTTCCGGCCCGCTGGTCTGAAGGACCTGTTGAGCAGGGTCCACATGTTTGTTCTTGAAACTTCACTTTTGTTGTGCCTTTCACATGTAAGCAAGAATACGACAGTGTGCTTGACATCTGCTAGGAGATGAATATTTAGACGCCTCGAGCTGGGTGTGTTTGGTCACAGCGCACCAGTCCCTGTTTTATCCTCATTAGTGGCACTTGAATCGCGCACACACCTCTAATCAGACCGGTAATGGAGGAAATAAAGCCGCTGTTCCCTGGTTCCACATCATACAAGTTAAATGAGTAAAAAATCTGTCGACAGTGAACCGCTGCTTTAATGGGGATTGAACACCGTGATTTGTTCAAATGTTGTCGAAATCCGCTGATTTTTGCTTCAAGAACCATAGAGGGGTTCGATTGGATCGAGACAAGAGTTTCTGTGTCTTGGCAAATTTGTGACTTTCAGTGACTGTTCAATGTGAAGAAAAGTCCCCAGCTGTACGCGACTCTGTGTCCGACTCCAGTTTTGATGATGCGTCCAAGTCTGCGGAGAAAAGCAAGTGTGGATGAAGATGACTTCACAGAACATGGATTGTTGAAGACCTGCCGAGTTTTACAACAAAAGAAACAACAAACAAAAAAACAACAACACGTGCATGAAACTTGGTCACCACCCTGACAAGAGATTTATTTCAACGCCTTTTGTTGTATTTTTCTTGTTTAGGGTTTGTGTGCTTCCAGTCTGATTTTCCCGATTTCGTTGGGTTTGTGGCGCAACAGTCATCTGTTTTACAACCAACCTGGCAAAATGGCACTGGCGTTTCAGAAGTCGAAAGTTTACCGTCGCTCCTGAAAACGTCTGGCCTCAAAAAAGAAGCTTCATCTTTTTGTTCAGAGTTACATGCTAAGAGTGCCCAAATGAGGAAGCCTTGAAATTCAACCTGGCAAACTCCTCTTTCCATAACGAAAGACAAAAGAGTTGCATTACAATCAATTGCGTGAGTTCTGTGGTCTGTGCAGGGAAATAAGATGGCCTTTCAACCATCCCGCAAAGGAAATATGACAAAGAAGTGTGGATCTAAGCTGAGATGTCGTGTCATGCAACACACGATTGCCTCGTATGTCTTCCACCTTTACCGTGTTTGGGAAGGTATGAAATGAGGAAGGAAGTCTGAAGTTTCTTCTTTCGATGTCAGGATTTTACAATTCAAGGTGGTTGCGATCCGCGAAAAAGTTCAATTTGTCCTCCACTTCTGTTCGTTGTGTACAGTTTGACAAGAAAATTTTTAAAGCTCGATGTCTTTGTGCTGGCGGATTCTCAGATCTCTGGACCTCGCCTGCTCTCTGATCGATGGAAAAGTTCGTCGCTCACTGCCAACTGAGTCTTTGTATTGGTGGCCAAATCGGATAATTAGAGTTCTCGGGTTGTTTGTGTTTCGTCAACAGCTCAATGATCGGAGGCTTTGCGTGGTGATCGGGTTTCCTATTCACGCATCTCTTTGTCTTTTTTATGTGTCATTATTAGATCCCAATCACAGCCTGCTCTGGTCAATTAGGTCCTCAGATGACAGTGCGCTCCAAGATTTGAACTGTTCGATGAACGAAAACAACCAAATCCTTCAATGAGCGTCTTTCAGCAAAAAGTGCGAGATTTTGACCAAAAAAAAGTACGCACGAGGTTTGCTCAGTTTGGTCCAAATCCAATGGTTCCAGTCCATCGTAGAGATGTTGTTCGCTCAGATGACCAATCTGTGTCCTGAAAAAAAAACCACTCCGCACAGACTGGGGACAGAACGTGTTGCTTGAAAAGCTGGGCCCGTGCATCTGAAAGCTGCCCTGCAGAGGCCATCATTTTATCGTGACGAACTGACTGCAATGTGGTGACAAAAAATCTTTCTCGGCCTGTCGAGTGACATCTTTCAATTATTGATTGACATCATGAATGTCTTGAACCAGTCGTAAATTCCAACACTTCACTAATTTACGGCGCTAGTTATGAAAAAAGTTGCAGCTCGTGGATATAAATTGGTCAGTCCCACGTTTCACAGGCCAGAGGTGTGTTGTCCCTTCCGAAAATTGTCATAAATATTTCTGAGTTGAAGAGACAGAACTTATGAATTTTGAAGGCTGAATCATTGTAGGTGTCGGCTGGGAAACAGGGGTATTTATCAGAAATATACGAGAACTGGAGTTACTTTTTCTTGGTTTACGACCTGAAGTGCAAATTGTTTGACAGATGACAAACATTTCACGAGCTGTCATTTCACCAGGCGTGTCGAATTTTATTCTGGATTCAAATTTACTCAGCTTGGTGTTTGATAATCTCCTGATTCGGTGTGGACGAACTGCAAACTGTGCCGCAATCGACCCAATTGACTGAATGGGATCCCGAGCGCACGTGTTGTGTGTGACACTTTCAAGAAAGAAGCCAAGTTCAAGAGTTTGTTGTTATAAAGTTTGCCTCCATGTTCTGGATCAGCTTCGTAAATGAGACAGAAAGAATCCCTTGCAGACTATGCCAATACTTTTTTCCATTGTAGTTTAATGAAATATTAATTGGAGACAGGTATTGTCGTGCGTAAATCGCAATTAGTGGAGGTTTTGTGACACTAGTGTCGCACGGATGCTGTGTATGTGGCCCATTAGTGTGACAAGCAAGCTTCGCTGTTTTCCAACTTCCCCATTACCGGCGACAGACATCTGATAGCTCTGCCCTCCAATGTCATACATGAAGAGAACAAACTTCTCTTTTGGCAGAAAATAATATCTGATGTTTCCCTCTGCAGTCCTGACCCTTGGCAATGTGGATTCCAATTAGAGTGCTTTCTGTGTTTCCATGTGGGATCTTTAATTTTTCGTTGGGGAGAGTGCCAACGCCATTGCGACGTAAGCATCGGTGCCTTCGTTTGGTGTGGCAAACTTACGTTCGTACGTTGTCTCGGCACGTGTAACTGACCACAACATGAAGACACTTCGATGTTTGTGTCAGCAGTTGTCGTGGAGAACTCGATCCCGGGTGTGTCCCGGCCACAGGAACATTTTTGCCGGGCTGAGCACCTCGGCGGCGCAGGGCCGGGGAGCAGCGGCGGCGTGGGCCCCTCTCTCCGCCGCGCTGCTCTCGTCGCGCCCCTGATGAAGCCACTTTGCCTCATTATCCGCGAGCTGCACCGCCGAAATGAACCCAATCTGCGACAAATGTCTCCATTTGATGTGAGCCGGCAAATCCGGAGTTCCATACTATACTTTCCTCCCGCCTTAATTAAAGCAGGAAAAATAAATATAAATCAAATGTCAGAAAACCAAGTGCTGCCAGTAGGGCCCTAACTGGGGATGGAACGGGAAAGTTCGCCTGCTCGCAGTTGGCAACCCCTGTTTTCTCCGCCAGGTTGGCAAACCACCAGAACACATCACCGAACGTCATTTCAAAATTGTTGACTGTTGACCTAACCCACACCTTCAGTCTCGCACGCATTGTCTCAAAATCACGTGTTCACGATTGCTGTGACTTCCATGCTAGTTGCAATTTTTACTTCCACACCCCTGAAAACAGTACTTTGCTCAACTCTGATCAAAACTTTTCGGATGTCAGAGACTCCTATTACAGGCACATTGTATTGCCGGCACCAGCAATAGATTCCTGTTGACATTAGGCTTTTACTACCCAATTATGTCCCAACGAAAAGCCAAGAAATACCTTGATATTGTCTTTGTGGAATATTATAATAGGCCCTTCAGGGATATTTGGCTTTGTGTTATGAGATACGAGTAATTATTTGCAAAGATGTGATGCGTACCTACACAGACGTGAAACGGAGGCAGCAAAACAGAAATGTACGAGAAAACAGACCCAGTCATCGGTCAACTTGCAATCGGTGAAGGTGAAAACCAAAGCTGCTCCACAATTAAGGCTTGGCTGTACGCTCATATGCGCGTGATGTCGTGGGACCGTCCAACCTTGAAACATTTTTGGTTGGGTTTTGATACCTCTCAGGACTGAACTTGCCGGTAGCGCAGCGCGTGCACGAAAAGCGAATCAGCTTTGCTGTTCTTCTTTCGTTTTTTTCCTGGTGAAGAGAAGACAGGCAAATGAAGAGCAACGGTGATCCATCAAAAATAATTGGGCAACAGTGGCTATTCAGCTGGTTCACAAAGCCATATCAAGGGACCACGGTCCTCACTCGGGGACACTGATTATGTGGTGATTCGGGATAATGAGGCAAGGAGGGGACCGTTTGCCTGGGCGGATCCAAGGCTGGGTCAGACAAGGAGCGGGCGTCGAATGATTGCCGGACAAAGAGTTTGCCGCTGTCTTTTGTTCACTTTCTTGAAGTGGGCTGTTGGAATGTTACTGTGCGAGTACGTGCTGAAATGGGTGTCCGATTTTCTCTGGATTTGTTGTGAAGAAAGACAGTGAAGTTTTTTCACTTGTTCCACGGACACCACTTGTCTGTCTGATGCTGTGACTGGTCTTCATAGACTCGTCCAACTTTTCACGTGCAGGCGACAGGCGCAGCCACTGAGAGTTTGTGTGTCTGTGCCCATAAAATTACCGGGCGGGGGAGTAAAACGTGTACAAGGCTGGTAAAGAGCAGCAGCCAACAGTGCTGGTCGGAAACTGCAAGTTGACTTCCCCCTTCTCAAGGTTGTCAACACGGAAAGTCAAAAATCTGAAAGTTTCCTGTCGGCAAAGTTGGTGTGGTGAAAACGCGGGATTTCTACGCGCAGTCTTCTTGTTGCACCTTCCGAACCGACAGTGGTCGCTCTGTCCTTTGAATCCGAAATCCGAATCAGGGGCTCGTCCACTGACGTCTCCCCTCCGCGTCTCTGCTCCTCATCCCTCACTCTGCTGACTCGAGGACCTGGGTCACGTGGCCTTCTCAGAAAGTTTCCTTGTGGAAGAACTGCTTTTGATTCTGGCGTGTCCGGCAGCAGTTTACCAGTGCTTTCTCTGACATAGATGCAAGGTTCCCGGTGGACCTTAGAACTTGGAACAAACAGAAACGTGATTCCACTGTGCAAGTGCGGGAAGCAGGAGAAGAGCAATCGTTTAACAGATGGAAACAAAAGGAAATGACAGAATCTTGGAACAACGCAACACAATACGAGCGGTGTTCCAAACACAGTCTGAAATGGCAAATCTCCGCAGACGGAATGAAAGACTTTTAATGTCGTGAGACTCATAACTCTGCCCAGGTCAGGACAATTCGAAAATGGCCTCTGAAACATGGATAGTCTTATGCGTTTTCAAACACGCAAGCAAAGTATTCTTTGTGCAATGAAAAAACAACCTGCGGTCTGAGGAAGGGTCTCATCGTTGTGGAGTAAAACGACCAGGATTTGTTGGAAACAGTCTCTCCTTGTTTGCTAATACTGATTGCAAAGACTTTCCTCAGGTGGAGCCAAGATATGAATTTGAGGGCGTGACTTCAGTCTGCAGCCAGTATCCAATCCCCAGAAGCTCCAAACAAGGGAGAACTTTGCCAGAATCGTGTGAAATGTTTTCAAAATGTACTACCTGTGGAGAACAGATTGGATGGAAAATTTCTTTTGGGAGAGTGCTTTTGCGAGTGTAATTGAGTCAGCCAGGGCCTCAGTTCTGCTCCTGAGCAGTGAACTGCTTCTTTTTGACCGTCGCAGTGTGCGCACGGTGCTAAATATTCCGCACCATTCATGCATCGAGAAGCCGAAAGTTCTTAATGCAACTAATCACAGAAACCATAAAAGCTGAAGGATATCTTTGGTGAAAAGCAAATTACCATTTGTGTAAGTAAGTCACGCACGAAAGGAGCAAAAGTTCGGACGAGGGAAAAATAAGCCACGAACATCGTTACAATGATTAAAAGATTCGTTAGTGCGTAAACTATCCAATCACGTCTCGGGTGCAGGCGACAGTTGCAGAGGCTTCGAACGTACGCTTTTGCTTTATGGACCAGATTGAGATGAGACTAAACTCCATACCGAAGCCTTGTTGCAGCCTTTCCCAAGATTGCAACATTTTTGCGCTTCCTGCACAGACTCGAAGTCTCCCCGGTTCTTGCCCCTGAAGTGGGCACCACGCATTCTGTGGGGCTCAAATTTTGTGCCAGGGACACGCCGACAAACCTGTTTTGTTGACTTGACTGCACTTGCAGATAGAAATGACCAGGAGAGATTCATAGAGATTTTTGACCGCCACCACCACTTGTGCAGATATTTGATTGCTTGAGCACCCCCCTGCACGGCGCCATTCCGACGCTCTGCTGACAGACGGACGGTGTGAGTCGCACTTGTCCTGTTGATGCTTTATGGACTAGAGATCTCTTCATCATTTGCCTTTTGAAGACAATAATAAAGGGATGTACCCAGGAGAAATGGCGTTTGCGTACGGAATACAAAGTGTTGTGCTCAAGTTTGGTGGAGCTTGTCATCTTTCAACTTCTTCAGCGATCTCCCAAGTGTTTTTGAGGTGTCTTTGTGTTTCGTTGTTGTTGAAGAAAGTTGGACACCTTGCCAGGTCTCGCCTCAGATGTTCCTTGCACCTGTTCTTGTGCACTGTTCAAAAGTCAAGGGTGGAATCAGAACTCCATTGTTCCGTTGAAAATGTTGGTTCCCTTTCAAAGCTTCATTTCCGTCTGTGTGCAGCACATCTCTCAGATCCGTGACACTCGCGACAAAGGCTCCGGAGAAGTTTCCGTGTAATTAGCAGTTTGCCTAATGACTGTTTCTGCTGGTGAATGTTATCACAGACCAGAGTGGAGTGACAACTGAAGCGTGGCCGCGGGAGGTGCTGTCAGCGTCAAAAGTTGGAGATTCTCAATCCAAAGGACATTGAAAAATAATTTGCACACATTCCGCACAATTTCAACTTTGAGTTAAGACTCAAGCTTTGGTCTGTTGCGTCATTTGTCCGGTTTTTTGCTCGAAGATTTCGGTCTTTGCGCATGCAAACTCAGTCGTTCACCAGTGTCCTGCTTCGTTTGTTTTTCGCAAAACTTTTTCTTGCAATGACACTGGTCCATTTAGAAATGTTTTTCAAAGTTTCCACGCGGACCTGACATGTGAGAGACTGAGTACGAGAAAGGTCGGAGGTCGGCAGGCGTGGCCGGGGGATCACTTGTCGGAGCGGCGGGAGCGGGGAGCGCGCCCCGCGCGGCCCCCCGGAGCACGAGGCTGTGATTAAGTGTTTGGATGTCTAATTGGCAGCGAGGCCACGACGCGTGCATCCCGGTCTGTGGAAGATCCAGCTGGGGAATTGTCTAATTTTCGAACACTTCTGTTTCAAAAAACTTTTTTCCTGGTGGGGGGCCTGGTTGTTCCTTCCGATGCTGAACTGTTTGGTCCTATGATAAATCGTATCTCTATCTACACCTCCTAACCATTGCATCCTCAAGTTTCTGCCTGACACAATTGTACGTCTGGTTGAACCGAACGAGTTGTTCATACTCACTGCATTTGGCGAACTCAATCGCATCATTGATGCACAGTTTCTTTCACGCAGCGCATCTCCTGGCAGTTGACGTTTCGGCTTTGAATTCGGAGACCAAAGTTTCTTTCAAATCCGGGTTTGCCTGCTTTCTGCCCCTTTGTTGAGAGTCCTTTGACAGGGGGCTATCAATTTCTAAAGGTCAGGAAGAGGCGTGATTTAAATCTTGTGCGCTCATTAAGAGAGCACGTGTCGCAAATGAGCACCTCCCTGCGCTGTGAAGCATCCAGTTTGCACAAACGCCCACTTTTGGCATCGGTTCACTTGCGGCTGAACAGTAGTGGTACCAAACACTGCTCGCGTGCAGTGGGCTTTCATGTGTGTGATGCACAGAAAACATCATTTTTGACAACAGTAATGAGGGGCTCCATTTTCAGCCCAATTGAGTCATGATAAATAACGCGTGCTGTTCCGCTTTGTCAATTTTGATATTTCCTTTTACGGACGACTTTATTAGCTGAGCTTTGCATCAATTGTGTTGCTTCAGTTTTCACAGACTGACTTGCGGACCGACTTCCAAAGCAGATCGTGTGTCGCTGATGTCGCGCACGCGTTGCTTGCTTGCAAGAGAAAGGGCAAAGAATTGACAAAATATTTTTTCGAAAAGTTTTCTGTTCTGCCTTTGTTTTGCAAAACATGTCTGGAGCACCAAGAATTTACCTTTCTCCTTTGCACAAAATTACTCGAATTCGCACAAAAGTTTTCCCTCTTGTCTTTTAGAGTCTTGTTCCTCTTTGCCAAGTAACCACCAGGTCCTACCGAAAAGCTCCATCGAGGCACCAAGCAGTTGTGCACCTTTATCTTTAATGTCCTGGTTGACCATTTTTTGAGCGTGAAGAGTGGGCTTGGTCCGCAAGCGTTTTGGGACCCACCCGCCCTTGAAATGGATGGTCAGGCAAGAATTTCTGCCGCAAAAAAAAAAATACAGTCACGCTCAAATTGCAGCTTCTCATATTGTCTCTGAATTCGGTGAAACGAGTCCCGGTACCTTTGTGGCCTCTGCACATGTACATGCAAAACATACTCGTGGTGCCAATTCTATCAAACGAACCTTCGCTACTGCTGTTGTGCAGCAAGAATTCAAAACAAAAACTCGGAGACATTGAGGAGTTTTGAAAATGTGGATGACACGAGCGAAAGAGCGGAGGAAGCGATCGGGCTAATCGGGTCCGGTGTTTGTCACGACAGCGGCCACTCTGCGCACGGCGCCCCGGCTTCGCTTACGGATGCCGCGGCCTATAAACTCGCTGATTCTCCGCTCCCTGTATCCGGAGCGTGGATTCTGTTGCCATAGATTGGGTCCTATCCAGTTGCATTGTGGCATGACCACTTTTAGGCACAATACACGGATCTATGGTGCAAACCCAAAACAAATGGAAAACCAACAGCGTGACCCGTAGAACCAGGAAGAACAGTTTGAACAACGCTGCTTTGTCGCAGAAGTTACACAGTAGAGACTCGAATCATTTTTGTCTTGAATTTTGAAAAACAATACAGACGAAGTTTTTGTCCAAGGCAGTTTGTGAAAATGGCGAGTGCGTGGAACAGACGTCGTTACCTGGCATTTGCTTCGCAAACTCTCTTTGGATCAGGCGCCATTTGTTTTGTTGGAAACACAGAAGCCTGTCTTCAAATGCGAGACACGACAGAGACACCAAAGAAGGTTTATTTATCGACCTCCATTAATAATTCGATCTGTTCACAAATTGTTGTGACAAAGGGCATTGCAATTTTGCCCTGTCACATTTCCAACTGAAACTCTGATGCTAGTGAAACTTATTTTGCTGGATTACATTTGCACGTTGTTGAGTTTCTGCGATTGCGAGTACTTGTTCTCACTTCAAGAAAACTCGTTCAACAATTTTGCATTGACGTGAAGGGTCGTACCTTTCAAAGCAAATTGAAACAAGTTGATGCAGGGGGCATGTGTTCAACTGTGGTCAGCGGCGCAATTTTTTGGACAGAAGGACAGGTGAAAGTGTTCCTGCAAGTCCGTTGTCATGTCTTTGACATTCGTTCCCTGTTGAAGTGGATCAGTCCTTTACGGACAAAAGGAAGGAGTTCACAATCAGTTTGTCTCCAGAGCAGCGAAGCTGTTGCCGACCGACCCAACCAGAGGACTCGGCAGTGGGGTGGGCGGGGCCTCGCGCGGGCTGCACGCGTTGGATCACACTGTCTTTCCCGTCTTCTTGCAACAAATATATTTTTATTCTTGTCTCAATTATTTCGCATGTCAGGTGTTACAAAAACAAGCATTCATGACGTTACATTTGCTGAGAATGTTTGGGTCCCAAAGTGAGAAAAGCGTGCCATTTCAAGAGATTGTTTCTGGCCACTTAATTTATCAGGAAAGAAGGAAAGGGGGTGTCGCCTTGTATGGTGAACGACCTCTGTCAGTCAAGAAGGGCTGCTTGTTATTCACGATGACAAAGCTGGAGGGGTTTAAAAGCTTCAGCGTTCCCAGGATCGTCCCCAATTGATCGTCTTCCCTGAGATGTGACAAACAAATCTCTTCAGATTGATCTTTGAATTGTCAGTTCGTTCGTCAGAGACGACATCAACAAATTTATTTTATTGTGAGAAGATAAAGACAACAAGCAATTGTTCCGACAGACGACTCAAGTTTGTCCCGTGTCAATTCGGGAGGCGATTTCATCGCTAACACATCGGACTGTTGCTGGAAGAAAGACAGATTCACAGAGCGATCAAAGAAAGCTGAAATCACCAACACCGGGCAATCAAAGTTGTTCGAAAAAGCAGAAAAAATCTTTTGTCAGGTACCTGAGGTTTGTGAGAAGACAAGAATCCCAAAGATGTGAACAACTTTTTTGTGTGTGGACGAAAATTTTTGATTGCAAGGAAATCAGCTTGATTTTCTCAACGCCGTAAAATTGACAATTTACAACAAATTGAACCTCTTCAAGAGAAGAAAGAGCGCGCAGTTGAATCAACAAGATGTACGGGACGAGTCGCATCGAGCGCTACCTGTACTCGCTGCCCGAGTACCGCATGGAGATCCAGCGATCGCACTTCATCGAGATCTATTCCTACAACGGGCTGCTCGCCACCAGGAAGGTCATAGGTACAGTGCACAGGCTTTGTGTTTCTTTTGTCTCGATGCGAAGGCAACTGCGTCTATAACTGTCGAATTGTCTACTTGGGCGAAGCGAAGCGAACAATTGGTTCAGGAGGACAGTTCTGGGGTCTGGGCCATGAAAAACGGAAGCAAGCTTTGTCTGGTAGCTTTGATGTGAATAGCCATGGACTCGTGGTGAAAGATTGTTCAGCGACTTTGTCGGCTTTTTCTCGCAGAACGCAGAAACTATTTTTGTCGAGAAATTGAGCCCATGTTTCAACGAATTTTTCTGCTGAGACAAATGAAGAACAAATGAGCAAAGAAAAATATTTGTCGGTGTTAGAAAAAAAAAGCCGTTTCGCGTCTCTCATCGTGTGCAGAAAGAGAAGGAGAAAAACAAACTCATCATGCGCGAACTTTGAAAAACTGATGCCAAGCAGCGCAGAAACAGTAACAAGACGAAAGATGAATGCCAGTGACAACCAACTGTAAAAAAAAAGACAACGAATGAAACTATGTGAATACCATGCAGGTGACAAGGCGCAGAAAACGTTGCCTCATCCTGCAACGGCCACAGGAGCAAGGCCTGCTGTGGCGTTCAGATCTCAGAGTCACCCAATATGGAGGTTTCGAAGTCACATCCATCGACTGTTGTTTCTGTGCCAAGAAGGTTTCTGTCGTTTCCGAGTCGTTCGAAACCAGACCCATGCAAAGAAGCTCACTGATACTGTTGTGTGATCCTGGATTGAATTGATGGGCTGCTCGGCACTCTTCTGCCTGACTTGCTTGTTGGAGATGTTTTGTGGGGTCACTTTTTGTTGGACGTAGCCACACAGGAAAATTCCTCACGTCATGTGGCAAACGCTTCCGATCGCTCCTGGATGTGCAGAAACATAAACACACTCTCAAACAACGATCTATTCCCGTTCAAGAGGAAAGCTGTGATACCTGACATTCATTTTTCGAATTTCGCATTTTCTACTTTCAGAATTTGATGGAGACACAGTATTGTGTAGAGTTTGTGGTGATAAAGCGTCAGGATTCCACTACGGTGTCCACGCCTGTGAGGGGTGCAAGGTAAAATTCGGTCTGATTCTCAAAAAGAGCAAATTTATTGGTCAAGTGGAATCGCTGGCGCAAAGATTTTTGGGTCAAACTTTCCTTCCAAAGAATTTGTTTTTTCTTCCAGTTTCATGAATGTGTCGCTTTCTAATTTTATTGCTTGATGTGTTGAACAGATTTTTCTTTGGCCCAACCGCAGGGATTTTTCCGGAGGAGCATCCAGCAGAAGATCCAGTATCGGCCGTGTCTGAAGAATCAGCAGTGCAACATCATCCGGGTGAACCGCAATCGCTGCCAGTACTGCAGGCTCAAGAAATGCATCGCTGTCGGCATGTCCCGCGACGGTCAGTATTTTTTGAAAAAAATTGTGTTCAGCACAAATAAAAAACAAAAGTTTTCGCGTGGAGGTTCTTTTATTGACTGGGGAATAATTGCCTTTTCATGCAGCGGTGCGATTTGGCCGAGTTCCGAAGAAGGAGAAAGCAAAGATTATGGAACAGATGCAGAAAGTGAACACACAGTCCCAGGTTTGTGCCGTATGTGTGTTGCTTGCTTCCGGTCTGGGCCTTCTGTATCCATCTGATGTTCCTCGCCTGTTTCTTGTTTGGATGTGTTTGAACATTGTTGGATTCTTTTGGCCGCGACAGTGTTGCTTGACGTTTACCAGGTGAACCTGTTGTCGACGATCCTCGAGTCGGAGGGCGACGTGACGCAGAAGATCCTCGAGGCGTACACGCGCACGTGCGAGTTCACACGCACCAAGTTCCGCGGCTTCTGCGAGGCGGCGTGGCGCAGCCCGCAGTTCGTCAACTGCTCTGCGCACCTCGTGAGTCACACACACACACACACGTACACACACACACACACACACACACACACACACACACACACACACACACACACACCAAAGAATATCTTTCTGACACATATGACGAGTTGCTTCTGACTTTCGCATCACGCAAAAAAGGTGAACTTCTCTGTTCTGCAAACGCGCAGCCCAGGGAAACTTTTTTACAGGACATTTCTCGAGTCGAATGACAGCGTTTGAATGTTTGGACCAGCCCGCAAGAAAAAATCTTTGTGCACGCGTGTTCATGCACGTGCCAAAAATATTCGAAGGACGGTTTTTGATGCGGTTTTCGTCAGAATTACCTCGTTGTTTGCCAGGCGTGTCCGTTCAACCCGAGTCCGGAGTCAGCGGACGGGGCGAAGATTTCCGAGGAGTTCTCCGAGTGCTTCACACCCGCCATCAGAAACGTCGTCAACTTCGCCAAGAGCATTCCCGGCTTCCTGGTTCTCAGCCAAGAGGACCAGGTCACGCTCCTCAAGGTGCCGGCTCATTCTTCCTCTTTGCGTAGTTCGTCGTTTTACTCGTATGTCAACGCGACTGAGTGGTGTTGGGAGGACGTGGGCTCTTGACGTTTCTCCTGATCTCGAAAAATACAAAGACGATGACAATGGATTCGTGTGTTGCAGGCTGGGACGTTCGAGGTGTTGCTGGTGCACCTCGCGTGTCTGTTCGACTCGCAGACCAACACGATGCTCTTCATGAACGGGAAACTCTTCAAACGCGTCAGCCTCACTGTAAGTAAACTTGTTGGAGAATTTTTACATGCTCATTATAGGCTCAAAACTGAGAGGGAAAGTTTCGTGTCTTGGTGCCCGACTGATGCAGCTTCAGTGCTGCCCTCCAGGAGACAGATTCGTACTGAAGCTGGTTTTGCAAAATGGACCGAGCAGCTCATTGTGTCGTGTCGCGCAGGTGACGAACAGCGCGGGCTTCCTCCTCGACTCCATGTTCGACTTCGCCGACAGGATGAACGCCCTCTCGCTGAGCGACGACGAGGTGGCGCTTTTCTCCGCCATTGTCATCATTGCCTCTGGTCAGTAAACCACACAAACACACGCACTCGCACACACACACACACACACACACACACACACACACACACACACACAGAACTGACGCAGTGTTTAGGTTGTATTGGCATGTCAAGGCTTCACATGAACTTTGCTTGTCACCGCTGCAGATCGGCCGGGGCTGCGGAACGTGGAACAGGTGGAGAAGGTTCAGACGCGCATCACGCAGGCACTGCAGGCGCTAATGGCCTCCAACCACCCGGACGACCCGTCCCGCTTCGCCAAGCTGCTCATGAAGATCCCGGACCTGCGCACGCTTAACACACTGCACTCGGAGAAGCTGCTTGGTAAGTCCTGCAGGAAGGTGAATTGAAGATCAGTGCTGTCCCTTGCTGAAGATCGGGAAAGGAAGTATACTTTCTTGGTTCACAGGCCTGCAGGTTCTACCTTCGCCTGGGAAAAACGGAGGACAGTCTGAGAAGATGAAGATGTCTCCTGACTCGGAGATGGCGTACTTTCAGAAGTGAGTATGGAAGCGTGTTCAGCAACTAAACTAGTTGTTTGTCACCATCGCACTTTTGCAAACAAATTGTTGTGTACAGTCTTCCTTGTCCGTGTTGGCATGATTTGACGCCAGCTCATTCCTGACTACTTTTCCTCATTCTGCAGCGGGATGTTGGCTCCGGGTCTCGGCATGTTGAGCAGCGGCGGTGCAGGAGGTGCGGGCGGCGGCCCGTCCCAGGCGCTCACCCCCGCAGAGGTGGCGCACCAAGTCTCGATGGCAGCATCGCAGCAGGTAATTTGGAGTTCAATGCGTGCAGTGGGTTTCCGTGCGCCTTCTGCCAAGGAATTGTTTGTCTCTCAGCAAATTGATCCGTGTGCAAATCGTGGCATTTTTGGCCAGCAAGTAGATTTAGATTTGCTGTGTGTTGCCGCGTCTGACCCAGACCCCACGGTTTCTCTACGCAGGCGCTGATGGAGGCGCGTCTGCAGCAGCTGCACCCGTCCTTCCGCGGATTCAACCCGTACAGCACCGCCGCAACCGCGATGCACATGAAGCACTACCAGGTCAGTGCGCAGGTGACGCTTGTTGCCTCAGTTTTCAAGTTTCGCGAATTTTGAGTCCGTCAGTGCGGGTGTTTGCAAAAAGTAGCAAGTGATGTAACCTTTTTTGTGTTGATTTGCAGACCAGCGTGGCAGAAATGGGCAAGTGTCCCTTCCCTCGTAGCGACAAGGTGAAATGCGAGAGACCCAACGGGTACAAGTCGGAGTCGGTCGTGCCGCTGCCGGAGTCGAGTCAGAGCAGCGCGGACGTGTCTCGGCGGTTCTACGAGAGTCAGCAGGCGCTGCAGCTGCAACCTCCGACGCACAAACCTGGCGGAGCCGTTCAGTCAGCGCATCACCACAGGTAGCATGTCTGAGCTTGTTGCTGCGACGTGCCATCTGAAGCAATCTTGCCTGCACAAGAATTCCTGACAAAACATTTCAAGTAACCAAGTGATGTTTCTGTCGCACAAGCATTGGCTTACAGTGTTTATGACTTCTGCAAAGCCGAAGTGTTTTCTTTTCAGGTTCGGCGAAGACACACAACAAGAAGCAAGAGATATGAGTATGTCTGCGCAGAAAGACATGCCTCTGGTGAATGGTGGTTGTGGCCCGAATGACTTGCACATGCGGAAGAATCCGCGCGTTCCCTACTGGATGATGCCACGAGACCTTGCAGGCCAAGGTCAACCGAGGTCAGAAGAAAGGTCAGACAAGTCACCCTTGTTCCCTGGTAGAGACACAGCGCAAGCAAGCGGTGAGAAGAGACCCGCGCCGGACAGAGAAGAAGATCCGAAGAGAAAGGTTGCGAAGATCTGGGATGTCCCAGTTGGGGAGCCTTCTGGGAAAGATTCTCGAGACAATTCTGCCGCAGCGCAGGCGCAGGCCTTCCACGCAGCGCGCATGTATCCAGGATTTGGGTCTCACGGGATGCCTGGGGCTCAACCCATGTTGCCCTTTCCCGGTTACCCCGGTGCACCCAGAACAGAGTTCCCGTTTGGTCCAGTCCTGCCGCCGCACCTTTCCGGTAGCTTGCCCAGGAGCAACATGATGCCTCCAAAACTCAGCCCAACCAAAGATGATCCAAAAGACAATGCAGCGCCCTTATCAAAGTCCCCTGTTGATCGAAACAACAAAGACAGTTCGAGTCCTTCGACTCCCCAAAGAGCTGAAAGCTCTCTCAATTTGCCCGTGTTGAAGAGTGTGTTGTCGTCACCTCCGCTGTCTAACCCCGCCCTGTGGGGCGAGGGTGGCAAGCTGAACCCAGGGCAACGCCGCCACTCGAACGGAGACGCCAGTCATACTGCTCCGCGCCCAATAGAAGACCGATCTCGCTCAGAGGACTACAGCCGGGAAAAGGCAACCCGTCTCTCCAACTTCGGTGAGTACATGCCCTCCTTGAAAATCTCATTCTCTGCTTCGTTGGGGCATGTTCTTTCATAGAAAAAAGGCTTGCAGGAAGAGATGCAGCTCTGCTCAAGTGCAATGTTTTTTCTTTCCTTGAAGGTTTCCAGCCCATTTCTGCCTCAACCAGCACCAGCCCTGGCTCCAAAAGTATCTCGCCGCTCGATCCGTACGCGATGCACAAAAAGCTGAAGGTGAAGCATCACCGAACATCCATGAGCAGCGGCAGTGACAGGAGCACCCCAGCCTCAAGCTTGGCTGAGGTTCACCCTGCGCAGACACCTCCGAACCCAGCCCAAAGCCCGCCCAACGCCCACCACCCCACCACCCACTCTCACCCCTGCGCAACCCGATCTCCACACAGCCCTTTCTCACCCATGCTAAATGGCGACCGAAGACCCAGCTCTTCAGAACTAGAACTCATGAGTGCGCGGAGAGACACGACCTTGGGAGTCGATTTTCGAGACCCTCCTCGGCAGCTGCACTCAAATTCTGAATCCGCGCAAGGTGCCGACACTATGCCAAAGCGCACAATCCCAGAATCTGATCTCCAAAATGACGAGACGCTGCTGAATGGCAGAAACAATTTGGTAAATATGCCCAAAGACCATGAGAAACCACACAAGGTAAACTACCACGATATTAGAGATCACATCGCTGAGACTGAAGACAGGAGAGACGTAAACGGCGGTTGTGTGGACGCTGACTGTCCTGATGATTGGGGGAAAGACACGAGAGAAGGCAGATCTGACAAGGAGTCGCAGCTGGGTGCCCCGGGGTTCCTGCACAGCCGTCCGCCGGGGCCTGCTCTTCCTCCTCCGCCGCCGCACCCGGCCTATATCCCACAGATGGGCTTCAGCCCTTCGGCGGGCGGTGTGCACCCCGCCCTGCTGTACCAGTACAACCAATACGCGGCGGGGTTGCAACTCGCCCAGCTTCAACACCTGCAGATGGCACAGGCGGCGCACCTTGCCCACATGCAGCAACAACAGCAGCAGGCGTCGAAGGAGCGAGCCAAGCACGCCGCGACCGCGCCACGAGAACAAGAGTCATCCGACGGGTGAGACGCTGATTCCGATGACTGTTTTGTGGCTTCGAGAGAAGCTCAAAACGTCAGGGACATTGAGCTGACCAAGCCATTGCTGTGGGAGTGGAAGTTGACATTTTTACCGAAGCAAACTTTACAATGGTTTTTCAGACACATCGACCATGAGTACCCTTTCGCATCCCAAGTACTCACCAATGTAATTTCTATTGCAGCATTGATCAGCTCAACAGAGAATCTCTGCGACCTTCACCGCCGCTGGTCAGCGACATTTCCCTGAACAAAGAAATCCAGGTGAAGCAGGAACCTGTGTGATCTGTGATTGTGCTCCTCCGCGCGGCGAGCAGAGCGGGCGGGGCTGACGACACTCCGGAGAAGCTCCGCTCGGTGATGACACTTGTGATTGTTGAGAACCAATGAAACCAGATCAATCTTCGATCAAGTTTTGATTTACAAAGATCAGAATTTATTCTGTGATCGCTAGTTCATTTGACTGACCGGGAGGAAAAAGTTCAGCTCACTGATCCCACATTTTGAGAGGGAAATCTCTGTGAAATATGCTTTGCCGTTGCACAACAATGCGTGCGATATATGTGCTTACGAAATTGACTTTCATGAATCTGTGTTGTGGACGAAAGTTTCAGGTGAATTCAAACTTCAGGATTGTCGTTCAAAGGAAAGAAAAGAAAATGAAGAAGAAAAAGATAAGCTGGTCGAAAAAGACAAGACCAATTGTTCCTTGTGATTGTTTTTCTTCTCGTGGGAGTCTGCGTTGTGAAAAGCTTTTCAATTTCCAATGGCTTTGCGCCGTGTGAACTGCAGACGTTTTCGATTCCGTTGACGAAGTTACGAACATTTTGTGTTTTGGATGAATGGGTGGGTGGGCTTGTGTGTCAGGCGTCATTTTGCTCAAACTTAAAGCAGCAAACTAATCTTTTTAACATTCTAACTGAATGACACACTACTGGATGTATTCTAGACGTAGTTTCCTGATGGCAGAGCAGTCAAATGATGCTTTCCATTTTGTTTTCAGTTCGTATTTTGTTCTAGTTTTCAGCCTCTACCTCTTGGTTTTACACACTGAACTTCGTACAAGTACGAATTCTCCTTATCTATGAAGATTTTTCAATATTGTACATACGTGTACGTGTTGACCTTTTACAGTTGTTAACGACTCTACACTTACAAATTGCAATTGTACATTGCTGTCTAACAGTATGTATTTTTCTGCTATAATACTGATGAAAGAAGATGACGTTGTGTCTTATTCAAGCCCAAGGTGAAAAATGTATTCAAATGAGACGGTTGTGTCTCGGGAAATGAAAGTTGCCTATGAAATAGGTGGTGATTGTATTTATTTCTTTGAATTGATCGTGTGTTTGACCCCCCCCCCCACCTCCCAGAAGTTTGTCAGGACAAAGATTGGAAGGAGTAAGAGTGAGTTGTCGCAAAATCGTCAGAGGTCTGTCTCACGAAGTCGTGTGAGTGCGCTAAATATTGTGGCACACAATGTTGACGTTGTTTGTTGGCACATCTGCAGTCACTTCGAGCAGCTCGTGTTCTTCGCAAGCTGATGGACAACTGTTTTGTTTTCGCGTTTGATATCATCAAAACAATTTGTGCAACACAAAAAACTTCCAACTCATTTTTGGATTGTCTGTGGTTCGCATTGTGCAGAACGCAATGAAGTGATGCAAAGCTGTGTGAGATCAAAAAAAGTGTCACGAAACTTGTACAATTCCCCAAACCTTTGTGTGCGTGTAGATCTACACGTTTTGAGTATCTCATTTTCAGTCTTCTTTGTTTTCTACCTCAGATTATTGGCAGGACCAAACAATGGCACTCGGGTTTTCTTTTGATCTGTGCAGTCTCTTCAGTTCAACATTTGATTTGTTGACAAAAAACGTTTGAATAAAGAATATTTCGCCACACATGCACTGAACGTGTTGGTACGCTTTCTAAACATTGCACCCAAGGCAACCTTGACGGTGTCTTGGACAGGCCAGTGAAGGTGTCCTCGTTTTTTGTTTGTATTTTACGAATTCAGCCAAATTCGAACAAAAGAGAGTGATGTCAAATCATTTCAGGCGTCCGACTTTGATCAGCCTTTTGTGCCTCGGGCTTTCGCCTTTGAAATGAAATTATTCGTGTCGCTGTCTTCAAGGCCGAGCGAAAGATACAAGCGGAAAAATGTGGAAACAAACTCTTCGCTGGTTTTGATGCGACAAAGTTGGCATACGCTTTTCGAGTTGATGAAGCAAGACGCTGTCCTACCGTTGATAATTTTTTTAGTCTTGATTTTTTGCCTTTATTTCAAGTCGAGGTCACAGACGAAACTTGCTACGTTGAACAGGAGGAAGACGTCAAAGTCTGATTCAGCAGATTATTCCATGAACTCCGGAGAATACTTGAGACAAGAAGCTGGCAAACCCAAAACTATTCTGCTCTGGACTGAGCTGAATCTGCCCGGATTCAGCGCATTACCCCGGGAGCTGCAGTGCGGGAGCTACCAATGCACGTTCACCAGGGACAGGTCGAGTCTCGGGGACAGCCACGCCGTCGTGTTTCAACACAAACTGGTGGATGAGTTGCCACCGACGAGGTTTCCATGGCAGCGATGGGTGTTGGTTTCACACGAATCTGCGGAGCACGAACCCCGGGTTGATTTTCGCCTGAGATCGACGATAAACTGGACGTCAACGTACCATCGTTCTGCGGATGTGCGCTTCCCATTTGGTTTCCGCTGGCAAAAGAAGTCCAGCCGGAGATCGAGAGACCTCAAAGTAAGTTGGTCTGCTGGACAATCTTAAGTGGACGCAAATATCACTGATTTTCTTTTTTATGTCGCGCTTTACGACTGCTCCTGTAGGCTCACGCAGACTCTGGCGGGAGCGAGGGTGCGTTCAGGAAGAAGCGCAGTGTTCTGTGGACGGTCAGCAACTGCGGCATTCGGGAACGCAACGAGTACGTCGCGTCCCTCAGGGACCATGGCGTCCAGGTACTGCAAGTTGGACTCAAGGATGTCAGACAAACATTCTGTATGCATGAACAAGATACTCGTACAGCGTCAAATAAACTGGAAGGCTGATTGTAGCAGAACTGCTTTACTGTATTTGTGTCGAAAAAAAACTCCAGAAAGGAACACCATTCGTTCGTCACAAAAGACCATCATATGCACGGAGTGCATGCCTGATTCAGTGTGTCATGGACTTCATTTCAGGTGGATATCATTGGTGCGTGCGGAACGCATGATCCTTGTGGCTCAGATGACCTGTGTTCAGTAAACCGGTATCGCACGTACAAGTTCTTTCTGGCCTTTGAGAACAGCAGATGCGAAGATTTCATCACAGGTCAGTCGAAAACAACATTCGTTTCAAGACACGTGTACGAGTATTTTCTGCAGGAACAACCAGGTTGAAGCTCCAGAGATGCACGTGATCCCAGACCATCGTGTGCAAAGCCCTTTCGCGATTTTTGTTGGGCTTATACACTCTGAGTCCCAAAACCTCGCTGACTGGGATACCGTATCGATCTTGCAACATATGCACGCTCGCTCCTTTCAGAGAAGCCCTGGACAGCTCTGCTCCACCACATGGTTCCCGTGGTCTTGGGTCCGACTGTTGCCAATTACCAGGAGACGCTGCCGCCAGACTCCTTCCTGCACGTGGACAACTTCACTGGTCCAGCACAGCTGGCCAAGTTTCTGAAAAATCTGGAGAACAATGAGGATGCCTACAGGTGAGGTCACCGCTTCGAGAACAAATGCGTTCTTGCAGTAAACATCAGGTTGTTCCAAGAACCTGCGTCTGACAGATTTCCTCTCCTTTTCCTTCTTTCTCCTGTGGTTTGTTTGCAGACAATATCACATGTGGAGAGACGATTATCGAGTGCGAGAGGTGGTGTTCCGTGACTGGGGATGTTCCGTCTGCCGGAAGTTGAATGAAGACTTCAGGGGACAAGTGTACATGGACATGGACAGTCTGTGGCCTCAAAATATGTGCACCAACCGACCCAGTGGTGAGAAAGGAACAAGGCGCGACACCCAACATGGCAACGCCGGATCAAAGTGGATGTTGTATTGAGAGCATCGCGAACGTCATCGGGTCCAGGATTCTGACCTTCCAGAAAGCCAAAACACTCAAAGCCGGATATGCAAAGCGCTCCCAGCAAACCTGAACCACAAGGGCAACAAAAAATTGTTTACGTTCTGGGGAGTTACTGTAAAAATCGTCCGATGAATTCAGAGGACTGGGCCCTGGAACGTTTCCTGAATCTGCGTGCTCCTGTGTGTCACAGGACAAACTGGGCCTGCAAGCCTGGCCGTCAAACCCATCGAATCAGAATTCGCCTTTGGCAGGACATGTCAGGTGCATCGCTTTGGAATATTATGCGCGCACGCACGCATGAACAAAATGGTTTCGGGCGTTTCCGCACACCAGGGCAATGTCAACCTCGTGTATGTCTGTGCATGCTGAAAGAAAGCAAATCCGCAGGGGATGCTGTGAGTTTAGTCCTTGGTCGCAAAGCGCTCGGTCCTCTCCACCACTTGCTCAAACTGATTCCTCAGGAAATGCTCCTGCCGCTCCACTGAAACTGTGGTGCTGTTCTCATTGTTGTTGGAGTCACTGATGAACCTGCTGGCAGTGCAGGTGAAGGTGGGACTTGCAGGCTCCTGCAGCCGCAGATACATCGTGGACGAGTAGCGGACCGGCGTGAAGGTGGGCAGCAGGTGGATCGTGCTGCAGAACCACTGCGAGTCACGAAAGTAGCCCCCTGAGAGAAACCACAAATTCAAATTTATTGCTCTGTTCCACAAACCAAGCAAATATCGGGGCTGAATGCATTTGCGGACACTTCTGGTCAATTGCAGAAAATGAAGCCAGCCTCCACAGGCGCACCATGGCAGGGGACATCCAAAGGGCCAAGGGCCTGCCCCCGAAAACATGCTCGTTTCATTCTCCCACATCCAATCCTTTGTACTCGTACAATTTGGAATCAGGACCCCCAAGGAATGGTCCATTCAACTGAATCCAAGATCCTTTGGCCATGCGAGTGTAGAGAAAGAACAGACGAACCCGACTTTTTCTTCTTGCGGCGCAGGAAGGTCACCTCCTCCTTGTGACGGGCTGAACCCAGTGACCACTCCACATGCACCGAGTTTTTGAACCGGTTCTCCTGCAGAAACATGCAGCCCAACTCAGAGCTTGTTCCAAAATGTGTGCCCCATTGCAACCTCTTGGTGAAATTTTGCACAAAACGTTCACCTGTGCTGCAGACTGTTGGTGCAGAGCAACGGAGGCCCGAGGGTCCGGTCTGTGGATCCACCTTTGCAGAGGAGCGCTCACTTCGCTCTCTCTGTGCTCAACAGGTGCCATCAAAACGGGGTTCAACTCACATTTCGGTGGGGTTTTTTGGTCAGATCGAGTTCACTCCGAACAAAAACCACCAGAAAGTTTGTGAAGCTCAATTCTGGAACTCTTTCTCTTTTTATCTGTTCAAAGGCCGAAAGAACACGCATCTACGGAGTTAAAATGTAGGTTTCTTGTTCCTTATCATTGCATTTGTCCTACCTTGTTGCGTTTTTTCTGCAACATTCATTTTTTGTTGTCTGTCAGAACAGAACTCGGTGAAAACCGTTCCCCGAAGGAAAAGTGAGCCCAACCTGCTTTGTTCTCGGACGAAGAGGAAGATCTGGTTCTTTTGGTCTTTTGGCGTGCCGGTCGATCGTTTTGACAGAATGAAAGAACTTTTTTTTTCCAACAAACGTCCACTTATTTTCCGCTCGTGTGCAACGCTCAGAGTTTGAGAAGCACCACTCACAACATATTTGCGGAACGATGCGCAATTGGTTACACAGGTCCACAGTGTCGTCGTTCAAAAAAACTTTCTTCATGTCAAAACTTGAGACACACAACAATCCAAGTCAGGACAACTTTATTGTCAGAAAATTGCAACAGGAAGTTGCGCAACGTAGGTGCGACAGCTTTGATAGTCCACAGCGTCGTCACGAATAAAGTTTGTACTGCCAGGCTCTGCAGGTCACACAAAACTACGGTTACAAAGCAAATCAGGGGAAGAGGGGACACAAATTCACAGAGTAGAAAACACAAACAGCGCAAGTCTTTTTTTGTACATTATCTTCAAATACTGTACACAACATGGCACTCTGTACACTCTGTACAGGAAGTGATAAGTTGATCACGTGGATGAAGCAAATAAAGCACACAAAATTTCCAATAAATAACGTTTGATGAAAACAAGATGTCCTTTTTCACAACTGAAAGACAACGGTAACAAATATAAAGAGGCAACAAGTATGTAGACTGCGGCATCCCGTGACAGAATGCAGCCAGAGTCCACTTCACCCAGCACCGAACAGGTCCCACTGTCGGACCGCACCATCGGACCGCACCATCGGCAACTCAGCGGGTGTATTCACAGGTGAGCGCACTTCGCAAAAACATCACATTGTTTGCGCCCCATTCAATGCGATTTCACCAATGGTTCCAGAATAGTTCACGAAATGTTCAGCCAGAATAAATGAAGGAAAAAGAACAGCAGAAGACCAAATAATTCCTCAGAATGTTTCTGTGGAGAAAACTTGCCACAACACGCAGTGTCACCTCAGATCAAGAAAATTTCTCAACTCGGATTGTCATGCAATTTTCGATAAAAAATAACCCAAAAGATGTATTCGCTTGTTCCAACGGCCTAAGTTCAAATAAATGTTCCTACGTGGCATCTATGTACAATGTCCCTACGGGAACCACTGCTGAAAGAGAAAGAAAGGCAAGTGTCAGTCTGGTGGTGAAACGAAAATGGGTAGATCCAACTGAACAAAGCTGTCGACAAGTCATGGACAAGCCAACCGTGGCAGTCTTCCATCATTTCAGTCGAACACTTCAACCATTCACTCGTTCCCTGTTATCACTGGCGAAAAGGGCTACCACACCCATTTTGGGTCGCAGTTCTGTTCGACTCTGTGAAGCTACTGCCGCAACCTGTGTGTTCGCTCACCCCTCAATGGTCGCCGCCGAAGACGTCGTCCTCCTCGTCGCTGAGCGCCGCGTACTTCCCGTACTTGTCAAGCAGCTCGGCGGACGGCGTCGCGACGCTCTGCCGCCGCTTGATGTACGCCTCCTCGAACAGCTTCAGCTTGTCCGTTGAGAAGACGGCCGTCTTGCGTCCCTTCACCATCTGCTGGTTGAGCAGCAGCCACCGGTGGTCCAGGCATTCCTCTGTTGTCAGCCGCGCCCTGCGCAATGCGAATGCAACACCAAGTGTGAAACAACGCTCAGTTAGCGCGCTCACGCTTCGAGGCAGCAGTAGTTGGTGTTGCAATACGTGCACGTATCTGATACGGCGAACACGTGTACTCACGTAGCGTTGCGCTTGAGCGTCTGGTAGATGAACTTGAGCGCGTGCTTGGTGCAGTTGTGGTAGAGCTGGTGCGCATCGTAGCGCACGTGGTTGATGTTGGCCAGCGTGTCATCGTCCGACTCACCAAGGAAAGGCGACACACCCGACAACCTGCAAAAGCACAAATGTGTGTGTGTGTGTGTGTGTGTGTGTGTGTGTGTGTTGCGCACGCGCGTGTGTGCATGTGCCTGTGTGTGTTGTGTGTATGCGTGCGCGGTGTCTCTGGCCGTTTTGTGACCAGGGCTGATCTGTTCAATTTCAAGACAAAGTTGGACGGCCACTCCAAGACGCGTGGATTTACTTACAGAATGAACGCCATGACACCGACACCCCAGATATCAGCTGCCACTCCGACGTTTTCTCCCTTCCCCTTTTCAGGAGCTGGAAAAAGTAGGAGAAGATAAATTGACACATTTCTCTCTTTTGCTGGAAAGGTCTGATACCAATGTCTGGGATCGCCCCAGTTTATCACAACCAGAGTTGGGGCTCACCCATGAACTCGACGGTTCCATCCTTGGGGATGCGCTCGCCCTCGTACGTGCTGATCTGGCGCGCGCGCCCGAAATCGATGAGCTTTACGTCCCAGCGACGACGCGACACCATGATGACGTTGTCCGGCTGCAGGTTGAGGTGCACCTGGCCTCGGTGGTGCAGGAACTGCAGCGCATCCAGGATCTGCAATGGAAAACGCATTCATCCACAGGTCTTTCATTTGCATCACATTATTCTGTTGTGCTCAAACGCGGCATGTGTTTGGAACTAGTTCTTGTCAGAATGAGTTCAGGAATTGTAAACGAGGGCGGTAACGGCACCTGTTTGATGATGGATGACACCTGGTACTCCGTGTACTTGTGCTTCAGAGAGAGCGAGCGAGCCACGTTCTCTCCGTACAGCTTCTCGAAGACGAGGAACACGAAGCCGTCGTGCACGAACGCTTGGTACAGACGGATGATGTGCTCCTGGCGAATGTTCTGCAGACGCAAATCGCAAACTTCCTGACATCATCTGCCGACACCGCACAAAAGCGCTCAATGTGTTTTGCTGACAACTGCACTGTCAGCAAGCTCTTTTCAGGTCATTTTGCCCTTGGTGATTTTCGGTTTCAAGGAGATTGAATGTATTGAACCCTTGGTCTGCGGGTTTACTCTGTGGTTTGGTGCGCAGTGGAGACGTACACACCTTGAGCATCTCGTATTCCCGCAGGCTGTCTTCCCGCTTGCCACTCGTGTACGGCAAAATCTTGGCGACGCGCTTGATCTTGCTGCCCGTCTTGGCGCGAACGTTCCGCACCAGAGTGAACCGACCCCTGCAGCACAGTGAGCAGAGATTCATTACCACTGAGGACTCAGCAAATGACTTTTCGGTTTCTTCCCTGAATCATCTTTTTTCTGTTTCAAATGGCGTTGATTTGTCAGGTGGAACGAGAATTTCAGCTGTGCTGTAGAACCCAATGGGAAGACACGCAGCGCTCACGACTCACCTCCAGACCTCTGCGCCCAGGTCCCAGAACTTGAGCGGGTCGATGTCTTCCTGCAGATGAACTTCGCGGTCTAACAGACCCTGGTCCTTCTTCGTGTCAGCAATCTGCGCAAAAACAACACGTTCTGTGTTCCGAACGCTGGAATCTGAAACAATCGACCACCGCGCGAGTTTTCCTTCGTTGTTGCACGCACCTCATCGAGCTCGTCGACGAACGAGGGTCTGCGGGACGAGGTCGGGGACGGCTCGGGCGACGGGCGCTGCGTCGCCTGCCGCGACCGCAGCAGGATCCGCTTCGTCTCGTCGTCGATGTCGATCAACTGTGAACCTGCGTCGGGAAAAGAAGCAGCGTTGAGAACAGAACCAACTCCAAGATCCAACTGTACGTTTGAAAGACGAAACAACCAAATTACCCTGGAACATAGTCCACATTTGAGAGCTCGTGCGGCGAACGCCTGCTTTCATTCCCTCACCTTTCGGTTTGGTCTTGACCTCGACGGACGCCCACGAGTAGGGCGAGATGCCGAACGTGTTGATGGCGCACACACGGAAGCGGTACGTCTGCTCCGGCTTGAGCCCCTTCACGAGCGCGCACTCGTCGATGCAGTACGTCGCCGTCGTCCACCGCTCGTCGCCTGCAACGGACATCGCGCGACAACACTGAATCTCACGTGAGCGCGGCTCGGCGTCGCCGTCAACTCGAATTCTGGGTTAGATTTGCCTCTTCCCCTTCAGGTATTGCAATAATTTCTCATTTGGGGAGGCAAAAATGTTGTGGTGAATCGCCAGATGGGTGGAAGTTGTTGACACCAAGTCGTGTGTACCTGGTCGGTGCCAGTCGAGCCGATAGGCGAGGACGTAGGAGTTGCCGTCCTCCTCCGGATCTTCCCAGATCATGTACGCCTCCTTGTCCGACACCTTCGTCACGTGCGGGCGGCCCGGCCGACCAGGCGCGTCTGAAAGGAGGACAGCACAAAACGGCTGTGAGCTGGTTCAAGAAGATTCTGTGAGCATCGAATATCCTCGCGACGATATTCAACCAGCGAGTTTCAATGCAATTCAAGAAGAGTCAGCACGTTTCAGTTGTACTTGTGTGTGGCTCAGCTCACAACCCAGGGTCACCATGAAACAAGCATGTGCAGCGATACGTGAAAGGAAGAACATAGGTTATGTCCCGTACCTCCGAGCATGAGCCTGGCTCTGCACGTAACTTTGCCGTGCTTGTTGCGCGCGACGCACTTGTAGACGCCGAAGTCGTGCGGTTTCGTGGAGAGGATGGTGAGGGTGAAAACGCCCTCGTCACTCTTGGTCGTGCGGATGCGGCCGCCGTCGGTCAGCAGCTCCTCGTTTCGGTACCTGACACGAGCCGACAACAATCATTCAGCTGCAGCAGCAAATACCTCAACCAATACCATCGTCACTTCAAATTGTCAATATTTCATTGACCTTAATGAATCACACTCGCAGTTTGTACCCATTCCCCAACCTGGACAAACTGTCCGACTGTGCGCTGGCAACTTTTGTTTTGCCCCAACTTGACTTTCGAATGACGCACCAGGAGACGATGGGCGGCGGGTTGCCCATGAGCGTCACGACGACGGTGCAGTTGTCGCCCACGTTGTACGCCTTGTCGCGCATCTTCTCCTTGAAGATGGGTGGGAAGCCTGTAGCGTAGAGAACAAGAGTGACGCGCACTGCAGCGGATATCCACCGTCAATTTGCAGAAAGATTTGCCTGACAAATCTTCTGTTTGGACAAACCAAGGCAACTTACAGCGTCGGCTTCGTTTTGACACGTAACAACAAAAAGAAATTACCTGGACCGAACGAAACGAACACATCACACGTTCCATGCACGAAACTCACAGCAAACTTGCGAAGTGGTCACTTCGACAAACGAAACTTTGTTGAACTTTGCAGAAAACAATTCCCACCCCCAGAAAACATGCTTCTTTTCTGAAGAAGGCAACAATGCAATGAAGGTCACAAGCCAACATATATTTCTGAAACAAAACAAATTCAAAAATTTCTCCAGCACTCAAGACAAGAAAATGAAATACTGAAAGGACTCCACAATACATCTTCATTGCGACCTCTCATTGGACATTTTATCTAGCAAGACTGTCCACTCCTTGAGCTCACGCTTCAAATATCTGGGGACCAACTCAAATGAAATGTCTTGGCAAGTGAAGGAAAAAGCACTCGTGAAACTGCATGTGAAACCGTGGTCCAATGTCCTGGAGACAAGTCGATCTGGCAAGAATCCACAATTCCATGTTCAACCCAGCGCATAATGCGCGAAACACGCGACTACGAGGAATCCCTTGACAACAAGCGCCAGCAGAATTCCCACTGCTATTCCAATCAAAGCACTGTCCACGTACATTACGCAGCGCATCGAGAAACGTACAGGTGGAATGTTCAGTTTCTCGGAATGGGGGTAGGTGGGAAGGAGACATTCCAGTGGGTCCTTCACATACTCATCCTCCTTGACAACATTGAAGCTGCGGCGCCTGTAGGGCAGCGCAGTGCTCCTCCGACGAGGTTTGGTCTCAGGGTTTTCTTGCTGGCCGCGAACGTCGTGCGGGGACAGATAGGAGCGGTGGAGGCTCGGGGAAGCGGTCACGGGCATGCTCGCCCGCCGTAGTCCTCGAGGGTCAGCGGGGTTCAAGGCCTTCGCTTGGGGTTGCAGCAGCGTTGCTGGATCCTGCGCCTCCTGCAGCCGGCGGCGCTGCATCACCTCACTGGTCACTCTGACCAGCTGCGCCTCCCCGACCGGCAGCACGCGGCGCTGCGCGATCACAGCCGGCGTCGCGCCCATCGCTCCCGGTGCGATCACTTGCACTCGAGGCGGTGCCGCTTTGTGCACTTCAGGCGCTCCTCGTTTTTCAAGTGGAGGCTTGTCGGCTTTGTTGTCTTTCTTTTTGTCTCCACCCTTCTTGTCATCTTTGGGTCCCTTTTCTTCCTGCTTCCCGCGTTTGAAGGCGCCGCCCATCATTCCCATCTTCATCTTCTCTTCCGACTGCCGAGAGAGCAAACAGTAATCAAGCCCACTTGCTTCCAAACAACGTGCTTTTTGCACTTCTCATGAGAAAACAAGCACTTCTGAATTTTCTGTGGACCTGACTTTCGCGGGCGATTTCTGATGGGACAACGAAAATACCTGTGTCATGAAGCCTCCGCCAAATTTCTGCGCATCTTTGGGTGCTGAGCTTCCGTCTTTCGCAGACATGTCGATTTTGTCTCCGAGGTTCGTCTGCAGCACGGACCGCCACGTCGTCTTGTTCTGGTTTTCATCCAGCCTCCCGGTTCCCACGGGCGCCGCCACGCTCGCGGCCGCCACTTGACCCTGGAAGTGCGCCGCCGGCGCCGCCCTGCTCTCCGCCGCTGGCTGCGCCTCCACCCTGTCCACTGGTCTGTTGAATCGTGCCTCTTCCAGTCGGCTCTCCGGGATGATGGCGAGGGGTGACCGGGCAGACCCGCCTCGCAGTCCGGCAGTTCCGCCCACGAGGCGGCCACGCTCCGCACCGGGCTGCACGGTCGAGTTGCCACTTCCAGTAGACTCCTGTACGTGGCTTCCCGCTGTCTGAGGCATATCCGCTTGACTCAAGCCACTTCTGGCTTCGGCTGATACCATCTTGCTCGCTTTCGACTGCGCAGTTTTAGGCTTGGAAGCACCAACTTTCTTTTTCTTTTTTTCTTCCTCTGCATGTGAGGTTGCTTCGCTGTGTGAAACAACGTGATGCTCCTCCTCCTCTGGGGGAGACCCCAAAGGGCGACACCTGTCCCTCTCACTGAAGTACATGATCATACTCATGCTCGCCTCGCCACCGCAGTGGCTGTGCGTTTCCTCTCCAATATTTCTTGGGTCTTGTTGCTGAGGAATTTCGATTGTGAGGGACTTGACAACGTCAGTGTCAACTTGTCTCACAGAGATGCCAGCAGTACTTCCGTCACAAATACGCAACAACTCCCTCGATTTGTTCAGGCAAAATTTCCTGGACAGTTGATGGATAACATCCGAACTTTCATGCATGGTTTCTTCACTTTCAGCTCCAAAAAAGGGAATATCACGCAAAGCCTGAACGTCATGCAAATGTGATTCATAGACGTTAGTTGAACAATCCTCAGGAACCACAGCAACACCACAGCAATCCACACAAACTGAAGCTGCTTGTCCTCCATTGTGAGTCAGTTTCTTGCAATCATGCAATCTCTCGACGTGGCTGCGCTCGTGGTTGTCACGGTCGCTACACGCGCGCCTACCCTGGTCAGGTCCTGCTATGTCTGCCATCGCCTTGAGCTCGTACACTCGCCGGCGACTCGGTGGCTTGTGCAGTCTATCCGCATCTTCCTCCTGCAAAACACAAAATTCTCCACATTGAAAACCAAGGACATGGCAAACGCATTTGCCCTGACACGCAGGATCCATTACAGGGGCGTTTTGTTTCGTGATGAAAGGTCGTCCACCTCACACTACGAGTGTGTTGCGGCGTACGTTGAATCGGAACACTGACTGTGCCAACAGCATGTCGTACTCACTTGGTCCAGACTGCGCAAGTCAGTGCGCGTGCGCATTCCTCGTTTGGACCTGTGTCTGTGCGATGTGACCTTGGCGCCGCCGGAGCGGCGCGAGTATTCGGCCATGCGCAGCGACAGCCCCGTGTCTCTGCTCGGCAGCAGGTGCGTGTCGGGGCCCTGCTGATACGACGACGTGAACTCGTACCTGGAAAAGAGTCAGCACGTTCAGCAAGGAGACAGTGGCCCACAGTGTGAAACAATGGGCGCCGTGCACAGCTGCTCAAAAACATCAACACACCCACTTCACGACTCGGGGTCATGAGCTTGTAAAGCAGCTGTATCCCCTCACACTTCTTCATTTCAGTTTGACTGCTGAACGCTGCAATGAAATAGTGACGACGAGTGCCTGTTGCGCGCAGTACTGACCACGTGTCCTCGTCCTCGTACTCGCGCGCCCACTCGGACGAGCCTCCCGACCCGGCGGTGGACGGAGCCTCAGACATGGCGCTCGGCGGCCCCATCACCTGCAGCATCCCAGCGGCGCCGAGCTCGAGCATCGAGCCCTGCGATGCGGGTCCGGCGCCCACGTCCAGAGACAACATTCCTGCTCCCGCTGAAGCGACATGTCAAAATCATTCACCAAACCCCGATGTCACACAAGAAAAGGCAAACGGGTGTTGCCATCGGTCATATCGCGGGCAAGCGACGAGCAACTCACCGGCTCCGGCGGGCGCACCGGGCAGGTCCATGGTGGGCAGGTCGAGCACGGGTACACCGCCGTCCATGTCGACCGGCGGCGCCACAACCGGCGGTTCGACCAGCATGGACGCGATCGAGCGTGGCTGCGCGAACGTCTTCACCGAAATCTGACCTCGCTGCATTTGAGAGAACGTCAGTTTAATGAGGAGTGAAGATGGGCAGGAGTTCACAAGCTTGTGAAATTGTGTGAGTGAACACTGTCAGCAAAGGTCTAGTTGTTTTCACACACACATACACACACACTGTGTGTGTGTGTGTGTGTGTGTGTGTGTGCGTGCGGCTCTCACCTCCCACTTCCTGCGGAACATGTAGCCGCGCAGCTTCTCGATGTTGATGCGGTCGCCCAGTCCGCGCGTGTACGCCAGCTTGATGAACGGGTGCTCGACGGCGTCGCTCGCGCGCATGCGCTTCCTGCGGGACGAGACAGCGGGAGGGGATCACTTGATGCAGTGCGCCAATACAAGAAAATTCAAACAGCGGTTCGTGGAATGGAATCAAATCTTGTCGAAAGGCTCGGTCAGGCTGGCGGTCCCGAGAACTGTTGCGCACCTGGGTTCCTTGACGAGGAGCTTGGAGATGAAGTCTTTGGCCTCGTCGCTGATGTTGGCGAACGCCGTCTTGTCGAAGTCCCACTCCGCGGCCTTCACCTTCAGTATCGTGTCGCGCGGCGTGTTCTCGTGGAACGGCGAGATCCCGCTCAACCTGCGCGCGAAAACAACGTCAGCTGCTGCTGCTGCTGTTGCTTTCCACAACAATGAAGTTTCCTTTTCGATTCTTGCCGAGGGCCTTTGTACTCACAGTATGTAGGTGATGACGCCGACGCTCCACAGATCGGCCGCCGGCGTCACGGACTCCTCGGCCGCCACCTCCGGCGCGCAGAACTCGGGTGTGCCGTACTTGGCCTTGATGGAGCCGCGCGGGTTGTAGCGCCGCGCGCAGCCGAAGTCGATCAACTTGATCTCGTCAGAGCCGGCCTCCGACAAGAACAGATTCTCCGGCTGCAAGGAAAAAAAGTTTCGAGTGGAACAGGGAAATTTTTAAAAATGTGAGATTTTTTTTCACAGCAAAATGGCACGTGTACGACAAGGAAAGTCATCAAGAACTGATTCAAATCCAGATGTGCGCAAAACATCGTGTTGTCGCGATGAGTCGCGCTGGCCACGGGGAAACACACGTCTGATTGGTCTTGGTCCCCCGAATGCTTGCAGTTCCAGCTGCATACACTCAGCGCAAGCAAAATTGTGTCACAAATGTCCAAGATCCAAACAGTCTCAATGTTCGCCAGCTGAGTGACACAAATTGCGCTTCTTTTTCAGCTCTTTTTTGCGAGTATACCTTTTTTACCGACTTCACAAACGTTTTCACTTCCCACGCAGGCACCCTCTAACCTGTCATATCACTGTGACTGATGATGCCCCGCGGCATGAGACACATGCCCTTCCTTGTTTGTGCATTCCACAATTTTGTAAATGTGAACGAGCAGACCCAAAGGTTGCATAAGTTGTCATGAAATGATTCCAACATTACCGTATGTAATTCGATGGATCGACGACGAGCAACACTCCGTCCAAACTTTAGTACATGTCCACCAAACCCAAATCAGCACAAAAACAACAGGAACCCAAACAATGCTCCCACTGATCCAATCCCCTCACCTGCGTGCATGCCTGCACATAAGTCCTCCACTAAGACTTCGTGTTCCTTCAATTCACGATATTTTCGTTGACAATCAGCAGAATGTGAATTCTCTCGTAAGCCCTGGACGTTGACTGCCAAAGAGTAATGTTTCTGTGTGACACCAATGCACTGTCAATGCTATAACATCCTTATGTACCCATCCGTATCAACGACCTGTGATGTCTGCTGCTCAATCTGTTTTGCTTGTGCATGGATATGCATTGTGTTTGTGCACAACAAACTCATCGAGACCACATCGTTCACGCAAGTGATTGCAAATATTGCCATAAAATTGGGAGTTGTCCCAAAAACACAAGTAGAGTGAGCAGTTGTGTGGTGTTCCTTTTTTCGTGCCTTCGGATGTACATGTACTGTAATCGTACATCGCTGTGAAATGTGTAACAGCAACAAGAAATTCTTGTCAGTCGGGTGCAAGTGTTTGCAGACAAAAACAGTCACGAACTCACTCCACTTCTCAAAGGGTTCTCATGAAGGGTGACTCCCGCAAAATTTCTGCATAAATCATCCTGTGTTTTTCTCCTGAACGTCAGCGCCATGGTTGTGAGTCACTGACGATCCTGGCAGCCGCACGCTGAGTGTTCCAAGTGAACTCCTGAAAACTTGCTCTGTTTGCCAGCTCACAAGCTTGGAAGTGATCCGTGGCAGTGTGAGACTTCTGACCAAGAACTTGTTGACCATGGAAAGAAAACCAAGTTCAAAGATGTTTCGTTGACTGCGTGAAAGTGCAAGCAAATAGCTTGTTGACAAGCATAAGGATGAGTTTTCTTGAAATCGATCCTTGCAGATTTACGAGCATTCGCACAACCAAAGGCAAAAACTGAAAAAAGATTGAGTTGTTTCCAGTGTTCAACCCGAAGCTTCCTCCTGTCATTGATCAGAACGTCCTCCACAAACACCTTTTCATCCAGTCATTCGTAGCGAAGCAAAACAAGATTGCTTGTCAGCATTAACACCAGCTGTTCCGGAAACAAGACGCAATAATTTTATCATCATTCCCCGTCAATCAAGCACTGCGCATATCAAGGAGGGTGGGTCTGCTGCGGTAAAAAGAAGCAGACCGCCGCCTCGGACGCCGAAGGATGGTAGCGAACGCGTCGATGTTTTCGCTGAACATTGGCGCGTGGAGAATAGAAGAGAGAGGAAGTGCACGATGCGCACCTTGATGTCGAGGTGGATGACGTTCTGCGAGTGCATGTACTCGACGGCGATGAGCAGCTGGCGCAGGAAGAAGGCGGCGTCACTCTCCGTGAGCGCGTCCTCGCGCACGAGCCGCTGGAAGAGCTCGCCTCCCGTCGCGCTGCCGAGCGTCAAGGGTCACGCGCACCACACGAGCGACAACTGACAGCGCCGCGCCGCGCGGCAGGGTGGGATTCTCTTGTTTTGCACTTGCTACGCAGCCAGCATCTCACCGTCACAGATGTTCTCATTCAAATGTAATTTGTTTACTGCGCAGGGCCAACTTCACACCAAACTAAAACTCACCACAAATCGTTAAAACGTGCTCAACATAATTTATTGTGTCAATAAGGTACATGTTAGTAACGGAATGATCAAAACAAAGTGCACTCGTCCATAGCTGCCAAATTTCGCTGAGAATTGAATCAGCCGAGAGAAAAAATGCTTTGTGCCATGTCCTTCTTGTGAAGGTTCATTTCCTTGAACGAGCGAAGTTTTTGAACTGTCCATGTTCAGTGGGACCGAGGGATCGAACTAGGCCACCTCACCGGACAGAGCAACGCGCACCGCGATTCACACAAATCACTCCGTGCACAAGTTCAACGCCAATCATGTACACCAGGTGCAGATTGTGTGAAGTCACTTGGTGTTTTGTTCACAGCCAACCTGTTCACTAAACACTTCAACCACCACAAACGAGATTTTTCGTGCAGATCAGTCTTCATGCAAAAACGGAAAAAGAAAGGAAGAACACCAAAATGAAATGCCTCAACCTCAACAAGCCGACAAACGGGCCACTTTCGCCAGAAACCAAAAACAGCCGAATGGACTCGATCCTGGTTTCATTGTCTGTGAAACGGCCGTCTCAGAAGCGTCGATCTTTCACGGTGAGCCGCAAAGCCTCAAGCGTCCTTGACTGTTTTCCCGTGACTTGACGAGTACTCAGAACTTTGAGCTGTTTCTTGCATTGCTGAGCATCGTCCTGGTCTGGTGAGTGTCTCGTGGCATGGCACACGACTCAGCAATCACCGCACACCGGGTCAAGTGGGGGGTCTAACAACATGCACAAAATGGGCACAGTCCAATCAGTCACTACTCGAGCACTGTGATTGGATACATCTCCATGACGATAGCCAGTCTCTTCTTGTCCTCGTATCCGTCCTGCACCTGCGCAATGTTGATGTGGTCCAAGTGCGTCATCATTTCCAGCTCTGCAATTTTGAGAGAACATTTTTGTTACAGGCGACCCCTTCACGTGTGGTCCACGACAAACACAGAGTCCAGAATCATTTGCAAGAGTAACTTTCAGGTTGCGTGTGGTTTGCGTTCGTTTCAACCAAAAAGGAGTGCCAAAAGTTTGAAATCTGAAGTAGTCGTCGAAATCATTTGTGCAATTTACTCTTGCGGAAGAGCACCAACAATGAGCGCACAAAACACAGCGACAGACAAAACAGGCAAAAACACAAGTCTGAGGGAAACGAACAGGGTTGAAACAACACAAACATTGTCTGAAAAATCTGAAGGATATTTGTCAAAGAGTGGGAACTTCCTTCAGGTGATGCCCAACTTGGTAATTGAGAGAAGCTTAAAGTTTCTCTCTCTTCAATATTTGTTGCTTTTTCCAGCTTCGATGCGCCAGTGAAAAAATGTGCAAAAAGCTGAATGTTTCTAACCTCGGAATGGAAGGTAAAAACAACCATTCAAAGTCACTGTGCAAAGTGCCAAACAACTTCGACAAAATCATTTTACCCTTTCTCATGTCCATCATCACAACTTCCCCTGTAACAACGCAGAAAACACGTGACTTCTGCATGAAGGAAAGTTTAAAAATTGACTGGCGCTGACACTTCGTATTTTTGTTGACATGTTGCTACAAAGGACAGCAACACTCCCAACGTACCTGACTGAAGTTCTTCTTTGGTGGCGAAATCGGGGAATCGCAGGAACTTGGCAGCGTACTGGTTCCCTGAGTTTTTGTCTATCACTCTCCGCACCACTCCACACGATCCCCTGCAGCGAACCATCGGGTCCAATACATCGCGCCAAACGTTGTGATGAAAAGAACTTCGAACACGATTGTGACTTCGCAGCTGGTTTCAAACGGAAGAAGTTGCGTTCGTGTCTGAAGGACAAATCGACCGCGCTTTTGTTGAAATCGGAAGAACCTACCTTCCAAGTTCGTCGATGACGTGGAAATACTCTTCAATCTGGACGTTGTTGAACTTTATGTCTCGAAACATTCCGATCTTGTCTGCAAGAAGAACACTTTTGTAACTATGTGCGCGCGCTCGCGCGCGCGCGCGCGTGTGTGTGTGTGTGTGTGTGTGTGTGTGTGTGTGTGTGTGTGTGTGTGTGTGTGCGTGTGTGTGTGCGTGTGTGTGTGCGTGTGTGGTGAGGCCCACGAAAACACGAGGTCGTTACCTGAGACTTTTACGTTCGCTGTGCAGTGCACCTTGCCGCCCACATTTTCGGCGAGGCACTGGTAGATGCCCTCGTCCATGTGAATCGCGTTGCGAATGTTCATCGTCCAGTGGTCGTAGTCTTCGCGCGCGATCTGGTTGTGGAGCAAACAGTTTCTAATGATCGTCCCATGGCACACACCTCGTTCTGGTTCAAATCCAAGACAAATTCATGAATGCTTCAGATTCTTTCCAGTTGCCGTCGCGCTTGCAAATCTCCAAACGTTCCAAACGTGGACTGAAGTCATCTGTCAACAATCGCCAAAAGTGTAGAAATCCGAGCCGATCGGGAACCTGACCTTGATTCTGTGCGAGTCTGCGATCATCCTCCAATCCTTCTTGAACGTGACGGTCGGGTACGGGATGCCGTTGACGCGGCACTCGAGCTTTCCGTCGCGCCGCAGGTTGAACACCTGGTCCTTGAGCGGGTCCAGGAACGTTGGAGGGTCTGACAGCAGAAACAACACAGTGCTCGTGAAGTCTAGACTTGGTCGATTTACAAGGGATGCTTGGAAATACTGGAGACACGATTCAAACAACAATGTCATCTTGTGAGCCTTGCGCGGCATATTTTGGATGGAGACATCAAAGTCCTTGACTGAATTCGGAGAGAGAAACACCCAGTACAAGTTCTTATTCTCTTCTCTTTTTGTTTCCGTCTCTGATTCTCACACTGACCAGCCATGTCCATATTGATGATCTGCGTCGCGGAGCCGTAGTGGTTCTCCAGGTACACTTTGTAGTCGCCAATGTCGGCCCAGGAGAAGTCGGCGATCTCGAGGCACATCTCGCCCGTCGAGCTGATGGTGCACTGGTACTTGTCGCCCATCTCGAGCTTCTCCGCGCCTTTGTACCTGCACGGGCGCAAAGTTCAAAGATACTTGTACCGGTACTTTTATAATTCACGACCTGTGTCTATGAAAAGCAAATGTCTTGTCACAACCTGGAATTCCACGTACCAAAGCACTTTCGGCTCGGGGTAGGCTCTCATATAGAGCATGATCTTGGACAGTCGGCCCTCCACCCCGTATTGGGTGTCGTCCACCTTGCCAAGGAATTCTGGAATGATTCCTGCAACAGAGACACACCATTTCAAAACTAGAATGTGAGTCAACTGTTTGCTGGCGTGAGGTCAAATGGAAATGAATACATTTGCTCGAGAACAGGCCGCGATACTGACGCATGTGAGCAGGCACATGTCGGGTTGGAATGCTGTCGTCTTCTTTCTTCTCTCGCTTCTTGCGCGCCTCTTCCTTCACCTCTTCGTCCCAATCTGAAACACCAACAAACTGAAGGAAATCTGCACCAAAGCTACCACACAACCTCAAAATCAGTTTGTTCTCAAGTGATTCTTGGGGTCCAAGTGTGTGAACCTGCCTCGTCTAGTGAGGTCTCTAAAATTTACAACTAAGGTCAACAGGCCCATGTTGGAGCGAAAAGCAATCTGCACGAACCGTCTTTCCTCCTGAGCATGGCAGGCATGGACGGTTCGCTGATGCCGTACTCGTTCACCGCTCGGATTCTGAAGACCAAAGCACAAAGAAGCGTAAACTCACAGGAAAGTCACAGACAACAGGCACACCAGAAATATCAGGTATCAGGAACTGCCCCGTCTGACTGTATACCAGTGGGGTTGGTGTCAACTGTGGCAGTCTCACCTGTAGTAGTAGTCCTTCTTCCGCGTGAACTTGGTGACGCTGAGCTGCGTTTCCTCGACGTCGGTGGCGAGGCGCGACCAGTCGTGGCCCGGCGGCTCGCGCACCTCCACGATGTACGTGATCTTGGTCTGCACCGCGTAGCTGCAGCAGCAAGGAAGAGATACTCAAACGCGCAGCAAGCGTGTGCACAAGCACGTACGCTGTGACGCGAGGTATTTGTCAAAATTCATCACACTTGATGGCTTCGGTTGTGGGCCGAGTCTGCTTTTGTCGTTGGATGGTATGCTGTACACACTTGACAGCGAGCAACATGAACCGCCGGTGTTTTGCAGGTTGAAACTCAAAACTTTCGCACGTGCGTACGCTGATACGGAGTTGAACAACTTGAGCTCGGGGAGGCTTACGCAGGGACGGAGGAGGCTTTCCACTTGAGCGTGAAAGCGTTGTCGGTGAGGCCGACGATCTCGGGCTTCTCCCAGACGGTGCGCGGCTTGACGCGCGGCTTCGAGTCGTCCTCCGGCTTCTTCTCCTCCTCAGCTGCACGAAACAAACGGCGGCTGGATGTATTTTTGTGTTTGCATGGTTTGCTGTCACTTGGATCTTGAGCCTTCTGAAGGATTCTTCAGTCTTGCAGCTGTCGACTCACGTGGTTTGGCGAAGAGCTGCGTGGACATGGAGGGGTCGGACGTGCCGTAGTCGTTGTAGGCGCGCACCCTGAACATGTAGTCCTTCTCCGGGTTGTAATCCTTGAACTCGAACGTGGCGTCCTTCCATTCGCGCGTCAGCTCGATCCACTCCCGTCGCGGCGGGCACCTGCGTGAGAAGAGTCAAGCTGACGAGGAGCCGTCTGAACAGCGCCCGGGAACCATGCAGTCGGTTCGTACTCCAATTGGAAAAAGCACAGTAAACGCGAGCGAAGGAAGATGATGCTGTCTCCGTGGGACTGACCTTCTTTCGACAATGTAAAAGATGGGTGTCTGTTCGCCGTAGGGCGGAATCTCGCTGGGCTGCCAGGACAGTTTGAGTGAGTTCTGTGTGATATCGAATATGACCGGCTTCTCCTTGGGCGGTTTCGGTGGCAACTTCTCCTTCTTTCTCTTCATCTCCTCCTCCCGTTGACGCTCTGCAAAACCACCCACGGTACGTGTAAGTCTTTGCTGTTCTTCCATGGAAAATGGCAGACACGGAAGGTTCGGTTTCTCACAGTGCTTGGTTGCCAGGAAATTTCCACACAAATTTTCTGGGAAAACACTCACAGCAAAATGTGAAAGACACACATTTTGAAATGTCTCACAACACAACACGAAATTTACAGATGTATGCACAATGATCTGTTCCAACCCAAAGTCGAGGCAAAAAAGGCGACTGACTTTGGTTCGCGCAAATTTATTGGCACAAATAAAAAATTACTGCAATGAGTTTGGCATTCAAAAACCGCTTGAAAAACATTTGAGTGAAAAATCCGCGTGACATTTGCGCACAAGGCAAGCATCAAGCGCATCTCGCTCAACAGCAAATCGTTTCGGTGTCTGAATCATCCCGAAAGAGGCCAAATGAGAAAATGCAAATCTCAGTCTTTTTGTGTGTGTTTTGGTTTGGAAAATACTCTTTTCAGCGTTTGCTGTTGATGCCTGAGTGACTTCAGAAAAAAGTCAAAAACGTTTGCATCACGGAAAGCTCTCCAAGATGATTAGAAGTTACTATACCGAGAGAAATACCCGGCAGCAGGAGTGACCAAACCCCTTTTTGCTGTGTTAGTTTGTTTCGCCTTCCCCAAGAAGACTCGAGCAGAGTGTGTGGCTCTATAGTTTGTTTGTCCCAACTGTGACAATTCTGAATCACACCCCACACTCGCTCCAGGAAGGCAAAAATCAAAAAGATGGTGTCTGAGACAATAGACATTGTTTTCTTTTTCGTTTTGACAAGGAAAACAGTTCGGAGACAAATCAGATGAAGAAGCAGACACTATGAGACAGCTATATAGACCAGGTGCACAACCTGAAAATTGGTAAAACTGAATGTCAATGCGTAAGGTCTGTCAGAAAGACGTGTCTGTAAGCCACTGCACTACACCGCACTTTGAGGACTGAACCCAAATGCGGCTCCCAGAAATAATGTCCTCAAGTCGTTTCAATGAAACCTTTTCAAATAAGGCATCTCCAAAACGTTGATCTACGATCGGTTTGGGATCACGGAGTCTTGGCACCTCAGCAGTAAAAAAGTGAACCACGTCGCACAATGAATGCCACGCACATCACGCTACAAATCAGAACATCTCTCCCAACATTCTGACAGACCTTGAAACGAAACGCGCACAAAGACCACAAAGTGGCTACAAAATGAGACAGAGAAACTGTTCCACTCGGTTGGCTGTGATGTGTAAAAATTACCCTTGACGTGCGTGATACCAACTGCGTCCTCAAACCGTTTCCGCTCCCGGAGTTGCTCCTGCAACTTGGCGATTTCTTTTTCTGGAAAGGCATTATGGACACAGGTGCGTGTGAACAAATGTGGTGCAGGATTTTTGAATGTGAATCTGGCCTGTTATGCAGGTTGCAGAATATGCAAAAGCGTGAGGGCTTCGCTTGCAGCAGGATATAGCAACTGGAGTTAATACTCTTGCACGGGAGCGTTAAAAGTGAAGAAACGTTGCATTCACAGAACAAACTGAAACATGTACAGAGGTCATACGTGGACAAAAACCGAGACAAATAAATTGAAAAATTACAGTGTATACAAAAATAAAACAAAAGTTCAAAGAGTCAAATGTTCCTTCTGCAAATTTTGGGCCAAAGCAAAGATCAAAAGAAGATCAGCAAAAAATAATGCAAGATTTATGGGCCAAAAAACGTTGTACTCGTTCAAGAACTCAGAAAAGAAAATTGAAGGGTTGAAAAGTTCACTCAAGAGAGAACTAGACTTTCAAGTAGACAATCAGCCGCGGGCAGCGTACATAGGCAGGACAGCACTTGTCCCAATCCACCAATGCCCCAGTCAGCAATGTGTCCAAGATACCCCTATCCCGGACACTTTGAAAAAAAAATTTTGCACGGGGGGGGGGGTACCAAGAGAGCGAAAGAGAGTCGTG
>JAAUXT010147453.1_pt1 | contig 44340 bp, 39 predicted proteins | sample 7278171 | NCBI WGS metagenome assembly JAAUXT01 (sample SAMN14350112, study PRJNA611818) | marine sediment metagenome | isolation source: surface marine sediment (1.8m) | place: French Polynesia: Moorea | collected 2018-08
GATTGTCACTCTGAATGTCTGGGACATGCTCAGGGTCAATGAACAAAAGACTTGCATCGGAACACTGCAAAACTTGGACAGGAACCGCATATTTGAGGACATCCCTCGTACAAGAAAAGATCTGGAAAATTTTCAAACTGACGGTTTTTGTTTGGAATTTCTGGAAGCGAATCACGACAGTGATAGCGTCATCTTTCTGACATCCGTTTGTGCCAATGGTGTCAAGGTTGTGCACACGTTCATCGTTGTCTTGTATCAACTTTTAGGTGGTTTGAACGGCGCAAAATCTGGTGAAAAGCACACACAGGCATCACGTTCCAATTTCTGGAGCACGCTCTGGTGGTCAGTTGTGTGGCATTCAGAAATTTCTGTGGTCACTGCCAATTTTAGGTGGCACTAAATTTTTTGATTGTTGATCACTTGTGGGCGACACCACCGTTTGAGATGCAATACTCCGCCAGTTGTTCCACGCTGTCGCCTTGTTGCTGCATCCGAAACGAAAGAGCTATTTCTCACGAAAATAGCCAAACAAAGGAGCAATGTTTCTCACGAAAACAGTCAAACCACCTCGATTCAGGTTTGGATTCGTCTGATCTCATTTTTCCCGAAGTTCAGTCAAGTGTCAGCGCGTTGGACAGTGTTCATTGTTTGACCTCATGAGTACACGGAAGTATGTTGGTACTGCGTCCACACGGAGCCACCTTAAGGAGAGGTAATCAGGCTGAGTGACAGTCGGACGGCTGTCGATTGTAAACAGTTGGACCGAAAAGTGTGCACTCATCTTCCGAGTTCCACTGCACCAACCGAGGTCAAAGGACATTCCGCTTCTGACGCTGCTGCCCGAACAAGAAATCTGGCATGAATGTTGCGATGAGGAAACATATCATGTCTGATAAATGTTGATGGTTTGCAAGCTTGTCAGAAATGTGTCAGTGCGCTTGTCTGCATGTCGAATGCACAAAACCAATGAAAGCGGTATTGACAAACTATTTTCGTCGGAGGGTTGTGTTTTCTGCAAAACTGTGGTCTTCTGCCACTCCGTGCAGAGCTACAGGCAAGTGGAAGTCTGGCAGGCATTACGACAGGGATCACTGGCAATGACCTAGTGACCGGAATTTGACCAAAGTAGAAAAATTTTCGCAGCAAATCTTGTTGCGGCCTTGCCTACCCTGGGAAGCCATGTGTTGCTGGAGTTCGTGTGCTGTAAACCAACACTGACCAGCGGCTTTATGCGCGTCTGATATGAGAGAAAATATTTACCTCCAAAATGGTCAACAAAAATTTGAGTCATGTTTTATGCAAAGGTCAAGTTCTGGGCCTGATGTAAATATTTGTTGGAACGCCCAACTGCGCGTATTTTGCATTAGCCAAGCCAGGCCAGCAGATTTGAGGCCAAAAACGCAAATTATTCCTTTGAAATCGAGGTGGAACATTTCCAGTTGGTGCAAACAACACAGTGCAATCCACATTTTGTCCGCTGGTTTTTTTTTCGACGAAACACATCCCGCCAGATCAATTTTATTCACTCCAGTTTTTGTGTCAGCTCCAACAGATACACGAGGACGGGGGGGGGGGACTTAGTGTTGAAAGTCCATACTTGTGGCCCAACAGACTGTGGTGTCGTTCCATTTCCAAGTCATAAATCCGACCAAAGTCGACCTTGACTGTGACTTCTTTACGTTACTCTTACCTTCGGAACTGTCTGAACACAGATCGTGCATTGCACGGATTTTGCACAATTCTCACCACAAATTTCTTTCAGCTGTCACTGTGTGCGTGCACGCCAAGAATGAGTTCGCAGTTTCCAGTTGGCAAATTAGGTTCAAAATTAGGCGTGGAGAGTGCTGTTTCTTGAGTCCACAAAAGACATTTCTGTCATGTCTGGCTCGCTTCACTTTGGCAACATCTGTTAAAGAGAAAGCGTTGCAGATTGGAAAGGCAATTGGATCTGCACTTAGACTTGGATTGCCTTTAACGTGGGCTGGCCATCAAATCTGGACGGCAAATGGCGCAGAAGCACGCAACGAGATTGAGTCTGTGAGGCGTAAAAGGCCGATTTTGTTGGGAAAGCGTTTTTGCTGAGGCGAGGGAGTGCTCTGCAATCGTTGAACGTTCTTCAGGAAGTAATGCCCTGTGCTACGACAGGATTGGTCCTTTTCTGAATTCCACTCAATTCGTGAACAGCTAATGAAAGTGGTTTCAAGTCGTGGGTACGAGTAGTGCGAGTACTTTCTTGCAAATGGCACAAAACAGAACTCTGCACGGACGGTTGCAAAGTCAGTTTCTTTTCGTCTGTCTCCTTGTCGAGCGAGGCAACTCACCTGCATTCACAATGCACCACTTTCAGTGAAACGAGTAGGCATTGTTTTGCGGCACTCCCAGGCCAGGGCTTCCCTCGCTTACCTCGCCTTGACTTCAACGGCATGGCCTAAATCCGGATTTGAAACCGAATACCACCTTTCATATCGCGCGCGCCACACTCTGAGAAACGTGCGTGCTGCACAGGGCTTGACTTGCTATGCTTTTGTGAAAACAACGCAAAGCGACAACCTTGGCTACAATGCGACATAGCAGTGTGCACGTCTTTGAAATTTCGCGCACGCCACAGAGTCGCAAAAGGCAAAAATCTGAATAGGCCTGGAAGCCCTCCAAGGCAGCCGCCTGGAAGACAGGATTTGTGTGTGATCGTTGTTTCCAGCGTCGTGCTGTGAATGCCCTCTCCTTCTGACAGAAGAATAGATCCAAGTGAAATCGTACACTTGCTGCATGTGCTCTGCTAGTTATAGAGTTGGCAACACGTTGAAGGTCTTTGTGAGTCAGATACGAGATCCTGCCGTTCGGCACGTAAAGATCAATATGGCAGAAATTCTGTGATACGTTCTGACAAAGGAGAAGCAGTGAAATTAGTCGGTGCGTGCGGTGTTAGTGTCAGCTTCAAACGGCCCGAAGAATTTTGGACAGTCATTCGCGCGTACGAGCGTACTCGTACTCGTACGTATTTTGAGTCGCCTTGATCGGGGCCTCAAATGGAAGTCCGATGTGTGCCTCTGCGCCGACACGTTCAGCATTTATTCGTGCAGTCGTTTGAGTGGAAGTCGACGCCTGCAAGACCCATGCCACCACACGTGAAAAGTGTCGGCAGTGTGAAGTTGGTGAATGAATGGGCAGATTCCAGAACGTCAAGTGAGGCAGGTGTGGAGTGGACTCGCCGGGAGCACCTGCCCCCGCCGTCCGTCGCTCCCAGGGCACCTGCCGCGGCACGCTGATTCTGCAGGTGGCTGCATTCGGAAGCTTTACTTTCTAGATTGTTTTGACTCCGTCATTTTCAGCACTTCCTTCAGGAAAGTTCGTTGCTTGACCAAGAATTGACAAAAAATTTTGTTTTCCATGCGGAGACCACGGTCCAGTTGCTGAAACCGTCTTCAGAAGGAATTGCAAGAAGCACCTGTTCTATTCTGGCGTGGCCTGGCGGACCAACAGAGCGGTTTGTTGTGGCCCCAGCGTTGCCACTTTTCCAGGAATACGTTGTACAAGTTTTACAATTGCCTTCGCGTGAAGCACACACAAAATAATAAGTTTTATTTTTGTCGACAGATATCAGGATGTTGGGAGAAAAAGTGATATTTGCATGGTACTTAGCAACAATTTGTTACGCCATCTGTTCGTGGTGTGGGGCTTTTTGTGGCTCTGTCCACTTGGCATAAACTTTTTCGCCTGGCCCAGCTTCGAAGAATTTTGCTCAGGATAAGTGCTGGTCGCGGAACAGCAATGGCCCAGGGCTGGCAGTGAGGATTCACCAGCAATGGATTCGAGGTCCTTACCCAATCGTCAAGTCCCCGCAGCAACGGAAAGTCAGGATGTCTGAAAACTTCCCTTCAATGAATGTGGTTGCCGAAAAGATCAGTTGGATTTCCGTTGGTTTCACCGTCGCTCCCAAGCGAGTCTCCAGAACGCAGGCGCACTGAGTTTGATCAGTGAAACTCACTCTCCTTGTCGAGCGAACTCGGGTCGGGCGGAACCCCACATTGCGTGCTATTTTGTCTTGTGTGTGTTGGGCGTGACACCCGGAACGAAAGGTTTTTGTGCACAGCGCCGCGCGTTTATTTAATTGCCGTCATGACGTCCCCCGAACAAAAAGGGCTTGTTTTTGTGCTCATGGTGGGAATGGATTTGCACAATTTTCATGATTGCGACGATTAATTTTGTTTTATTGGTCGAAATTAGTTCCTATCCCGTTGCAACGCATCTCAGGACATGCAATATCTTTGCAATCATGTTGAACCCACTGCAGATCTGCCGCCAGATATTTGCAGAAATTACAGACGGTTCTGTTTGACAGAAAATCTTTGTGAGAGCATGAGGCTTTTCATTGCACAGATGCACACACTTTTCGGAGGCTCGCGTGTCTTTTTGTGAAATAAAGAGACGTGCGTCACTTGAAGTGTCTCAATCTCCAGGCGTCTGTTGTCCCAGAGTACCTGGGTGCGACTGAGTCGTACGAGCGAGTGTTGTGTCGAAGCAGCGCTCAAAGTCGTGACGGAGCGGGCGCGCTGAACACGACGCAGAAGTGACGCGTGTTTTGTGATCTGCCCAGTTTTGCACGGAAAGCGTGACTTCAAAACGTAAACCCGCTTGGCGTTCACTGGTTTGTGGCTGTGTGAGTGTGGAGACCATTTCAACCACGCCGAGGGGGCGTAAAGCGCATTGGCAGGATTTTCTTGTCTTTCAGTCAGCGTCGGGCATCTCACGCACAGCTTTTTAAATATGGATGCGCACGTCAATCTGGTTTGGACAGGATCATTTTAATTAGAAAAGAAAGACAAATGAGTTTATTACTCGGCTCACTGCAGCTGGAACCTCCCCCTGCAGAATCTCAGTCTTGCGGACCAAGTTCCACCCGTGGAGGATCCATTGGTTGGAATGAGTGAAATTGTCTGTCCCACTTTGAGCACAAATGCGACTGCCTGTTCGGGAAAAGGAGAGGGGCATTTTGTGGTCTCCAGTGCAGTTGCTTGTCCGTTCAGGCGTTCACGTTTTGGGAAAAAAACATCAGAAAGGAATTTAAAGTTTTTACCCGCGCCTACTTCACCCTCACAACCAGCATCGTGCGCAGTTTGGTCGCATTGCTCTTGCCTCGTGGCTGTTCCTCTGGGAGCAGTTGACTCCCCGAAGAGCTTTCCATATGCAAATTGAAGGGGTTTCATTGAAGTTCCGATGCTGATACCAAGCTGAAATTGTGCAGCCCAAATTGCCAGTTTCAGGAGGCGACGCCACATCGACATCAAAAAGATGGGGAACGGAACCTTGCATTCCTTGGACTCCTTGTGCCTTTCACCTTCGTTTGACAGCTGCTTTCTTGTGTGCTTTCAGATGCAAAATCACGTCGGTGAAATGCGGCTGTGGAAACAGAGACATCTTCTGGTGCCAACACGTGGTCGCGTTGTCGCTGCATCGGATACGCAACGCAGACAACGTGCAGCTGCGGGTCCCGATCTCAGGTGAGTCCTCAACGCGCAGCACGGGCTCAGGGTTCGTTTTGTCGCGTACGAGGTGACAGACCAGCACGGACAGAAACAGATACGAGCGTATCCAGGTGTAAGTTTGACTGGGATTTAACCAGGTCATTGCGTCAGAATTCTTGTTGAGAAGGATTCTTTTTTCCTTCGAAATAGGTGAAGAGTTTTGAGTTTTGCGATGTCATCTTTCAGAGAACACGATGTTTCATTTTCTTCTCTTGGTTCTGGCGGTTCATATTGTGCCTTTTGTGTTTCAGAAACGTTGCTACAAATGAGCCGGGAGCAGCTGCAAAAATTTGCACAGTACCTCATATCCGAGCACCACACAGATGTACTTCCAACTGCACAGAAACTCGCAGACGAAATCCTCAAAACACATTCAGAAATCAACAAACTTCCAGGTACGATTTCAGTTTGTTGTGTTTGTGTTTCAAGTTCCTGCAAAGAAGGTGTGAGGTCCGTGGACGTTTGGCTCTACTTCAGTCATCAGTGAACTTCAAATGACATCGGATGAGACCGAATCAGAAGCATTTATTTCAAACTCCAGCGAGTTCAGACGTCTCCTGATCCTGTTCAGGCATAAATTGTTCTGGGTGTGGCAAGTGGGTTTCTGACACTTCTCGCGGTCCCCCAACCTGAACATGGCAATTGCACAAAAAAAAAACCGTGCAATGGCATTCTCTGTGCTGGTGTGCGAACGAGTGTCACTCGTTCGTAATATCCAACAGGGTGGCTCCGAATTTGATCCAACAAGACTTGAAAGAGCAAGCAACACGGTGAAATCTGACATTTGGGATGGTTGCTTGCGTGTTCTCGCAACTTATGCGTTGCGTGTGTGTCCACTTGACGCCGTTTGGATTGGACACGACGAGTACTAAAACTGCCGGGAAATCGGACTCGAGAAAGGACGGATCAATAGTTAATAAGATTGGAAAGTTCGTTGATGCTATTGCGGTTGAAATCCCCCCGTTTTGAGTCGTGCTTTTTGGACTCGCAATGACAGTCATCCATCATTAGCACGTTGAGTTTTACGACTGAGGGCGGGTGTGCACTAATGAGAGAGAACACTTCTCATCTGATTTGCATGGGCAATTCCCCTTTTCGTATTCCCTGACCTTTGAATGGTCAGCCTCAGTGAGTTCACTGGAAAAGTAGACATTTCTCGATGGGATCACTTGGGCCTCGTGCTTCACGCCTTGACCCGTGTGCGACGCTTTGACCAAAGGGTTTCTGGGTCCCTGAAAATCGGTGTGCGCGAAGCGTTCAGGCCATTTTCATGCCAGATGGGTCACAAATGCTTTTTGGAGGGACACTAATTGCCAACAGATGAAATCGTCCTGCGCTGTGGCTGCGTTGCTTTCCCTATCTGGTCGGCGCAGACTTTTGCAGGTCTTTCAGAGCTGCGAAGGATCAGATGAGTTTCTGTCAGGTCAGCCCAAAGGTTTTTTGTTCGCAGAGCTCAGCTCTAAATCAGCAATGGCATTCGCAACGGATTGATGGTTCCAACATGGGGCCATTGTCAAGTCTGCTTGAAGTGAGGCTGAGCAGACGTCGAAGCAGCCGGTCGCGTCAGAGAGTGAGTGATGTTCACCTGCAGCGCACCGCGCTCTCCCCGTCCGACCTGAGTGATGACAGGGGAAGACGAAAAGCGAACGGAACCAAGCCGCGAATTTATTGCTCAGAATTTGGGCAGTCGCATCCATAATTTAGCAGACACTTTACAATAGCAGGTGTCTTATGGCTATTTACTGGCAGAGGTTTCCTTTGACAGGACGATTTTAATGACGGCACATCATGCATTATCATCGTTGGCATCAGCGACTTTAAAACGTTTTTCACCTCTGGCTAAACTATGAACTCTCTAATATGGAGTTCAAGGCAGTATTTTGAAAGGATTTCAAATCGTTAATTTACTTGGGACGAATGGCTGGCCTGGGTAAAATGAGAGAGTAAATCTTCATTGAAACGTTTGATTATCTCATCACATCCCTCAGTGTGCACATGGCCTTTTTTGAGTTCCTCGGAGAAGTATGCATGAGTTCTGTTGCGAGAGGAAATGGCAGACAGGCTTTTTTTGGTAGCATTCTACAGAATAGAAATGTTACATCAATCTGAAAGGAGAAACTCCACCTGACTGAAAGAGTTGTTTTCACAGCAAGGCATTTCCTGTGTGACACATGAAGTCTCAGGTTCAAGTGTTCCGGTTGAAGAAACACTTTCCAGGAATCGTTGTGAACAGGAATTCGTTGGTGTGTTTGGTTTGAAGACAAAAGAAAACACGCCTGATGTGCGCTTTTTGCTTTCGTTCCTCTGCCATTTTTGCCACCAATGACAGTCACCAAAGAGCATCGATTCATCGATGTCAAACCGACTCTGAAAGCATCGTTTGGGATGTGCTTCTTCTGAACGACATGCGTGGCTTTGAAACATTCACTTGATACAAAACGCTTCCCTCGGGTTGTAACTAAAGCAAAGTCTGCTCAACAATTATGGCAAACAATCTCTCGTATAATTAGACATGTTTAATTTGCCTGCGAGGGGGGTGCATGTCCACGCCTTTCAGACACGTTGTATTGGATTTGTAGCTCGGAGGGACCAGCGGGGTGGATTCCGTTTCAGCCTCAGTCCAGGGGTTCCCTTGAGGTGCGTTCACTCAACTGACAATTTAAAATACATTGCGGCGCTTGTGTGTAACTGGACCATGCCTTGTCTGATTTGAATTTTGCTGGAAATAGAGAATTTGATTTTCGGACTGGTGCCGAACGATCTCTTTATCAGCCGCAAAGCGCGCTGATCTTGGTTTCGTCGCGTTTTAAGTTTCCGAAAGCAACTCAAAGTTGGTTGTTTTACCGTGGGGGGCAGGGGTAAAGCAACAAAGTTACGTTTATTTTGAGAAAAAAAGACAACTTAGTTTCTTTACCCCCTGTGAAAAGGAAATCAGGGAAGTTGTTTTGGTGGGTAATTTTGCTGAGTGAAAGAAGGAAGTTTTACTGGCTGCTGCTTTGAAACAAGTGGAGGAATGGTCCAACTAGGGCTTGAAATCAAGTGATATTGGTGCCAAATGAACATTCCAGGTATAGTTTGTGTCAACTGTGAACCTTTGTAAGTTTGGACCCCTCTGCAAAAATGGTTAAATTTACCAGCTGCTTTTGAAGTTCAGGGACAGTCCTTCCAGGGTTTGGAATCAAGTGATATTGGTACCAAATGAACATCAGGTGTATTTTAGTATTGGCTGTGTGAAACAGTTCCATTTGGACCCATTGGCCAAAAATGTTTCAATTTACTGGCTGCAATGTTCGATTTGCACCAGTGTCACTTGTTCAACCCCTAGTTTGACTATTTGTCTGCTTGTTTCAGAAGCAGCTGGTAAATTTTTGCCTTTTTCACTCGGCTTTTTGCCCAGTGAAGCAACTTCACTGATTTTGTGTTTGTGGGTGAGTGGTTGGGGGTAAAGCAACCAAGTTGTGTTAGTTTCACGAGTGGGGGGTGGGTGTTGCTTCCCCCCCCCTCCCAAAAAAAGAACTCTGTGAAGTTGCATTGATGGGTATATAAATTGAGCCAAGAAAAAAAAAAGAAGTCATTGGTTTCACCGAACCGATGTTCGTAATTGCAGGTAGGAGATTGGGATAGCACGCGGGTGATTTTCTACTCTCCCTTCATACGAACGTCTTTGCGTCCAGGCCGGGTCGTTTGAAAGCAAATTCCATGAATGCGTTTTGGGTGAGAGTCAGTGGCTGTGTGTTTTGAGTCTTTGACTCGCGTTGTATTGACGTGCCTGCGTGGCAAGCAGTATAGATCTGCACAGTCGTCGCACTGTGGATTGAATCACTGTCATTAGAGATTACAGCCTCTCCCTCCCATCCTTCCCTGCCTCGCACACTGCCCATTATTTCCTCTGATTATTATGGTTGCAGTTGATTGCCCCTGATAAGTCGTGAAGGTGGATCGAAGATTCTGTTCTGTAGATTGTTGTTCCCCAAAAGACCTGCACCTGGTGGTGACCCGGGTTTTGTTTTGGAATTTCGAATGGTTTGCAGGGCTCGAACAAACTTGTCGAAGCACACCACTTGTGCAAGAGCCTTGCACCAGTTTAGAATCGAAGGGCCTGCTTGATTCAGCTCTCGACACAAAAACGCGTCGTGCCACACGAAGAACATTCCTTTCAGTTTGCATGGTGCACGGACCCAGTTTCTTTGGGGTGTGGAACGCACGCAGGCTTTGTGACGCAAGCAAAAAGCCCGTTTCAATAATACATGACGTTGGCACATTGTCCATCCAAAGCGTTGCGCGGACTCAGGCCGGGTTTATTGGTTTGGATGGGGACTTTGCGCTTATTGGTTTGGCGCGGATTACTCACCGAGCTGCTGCCCGCTGAGCGAGGCTGTCCTTATGCAGTTTGTTCAGTGCGTCCAGCTCCACTTTTTCTGCGTTTCACATTACTGGATTTGCTTTCCAGGCGCGGTGTGCGGGTGCCGTTCATGGCTGCAACAAAGATTGTGGTCACAGATTGAGTTGTGCGGGAAGGAAAGGGATTTCCCGGAGACCTGTGCACGTTTTTCTGGGGGTTTTGGCGGCGTCTTTGCCGATCGGCTTTGATCAGACGAGTCCCAGAAAAGGAGATACTCGGTGAAGTCATCAGGTCACATGATCCAAAAACGTTCTTCAAAATCCCACGAACCTTTTTGTTCGCGCACTGACTGGGGCGTGTGTTGTGGTCACTGTAGGTTGTGTGATGATCACCACCTCTGTTGACCGTCCAGTTGAAGGGTCTGTTCTGGCCTGTCCCCTCCTTGTCAAACTTGCCCGTTATTCAGAGGGCTGGAACACCAAAAACGGGTTGACATTTCCGTCGTGACAGACCCGCATTACGAGTACACCCGAACTTCTCTTTCCAAAATTGACCCCCCACCTCCCTTCAAAGCTCTTGTCCACATGTGTTCCTGTTGAACAGTAGGGGGGGATTCTCAAGAACATTTTCGCATAGGGCTCCATTCCCCGTGGTGCTGGTGTAACTTATGTCGTCCATCCTTGCAGCAGAAAACAAATTTTTCGGGCCTCAGTCAATGAAACCCGTTGTGGTTTTCCGCATCTGTTTTCTCGCAAGCTTGTTTGTTGGTGATAAGTAAAGTTTGTTTGATCTTGAACAAGAAATATTGTCACCGTGACACGACAAAGACACATTTTCTCGGAGAAAGTGACGAAGTCAGTCGTGTTGCCTGCGCCAAGCGGCGGCGCGAGTGGTTTTCGGGCCTGCGAACCCGTGGCGTGTTTGAAGCTGTAATTTTGGCTGTCAGCTTCCATGTCCCCTCCCTTTGTCAAAGTCGCAGTCGGGCAAGTGAAATGCAATTAGCAGCCAAGGGAGACGATTTCCAAATTAATTCGCTGCCAGGCAGGTATGGGCCCCGGCTAATCCGATCAGAAAGCAAATTGCGTTAGAACTTTTCTCCTTGGTGAGTGAGTGAGTGAGCGAGCGAGCGAGCGAGCGAGCCGGCGAGTGTGTCTGCGGGCTGGGAACGGGGCGGCTCGGGGCGCGGGCAAGCAATGCATTGCAAACGCTCATTCTCTTATTGCGTTCATTCGCTCCTGATTGAAAGCCAAGCCAGGCGGCCAGATGGAGCGCGAGGGACAAGCCAACTAAATCTGCATAGTCATTGATCATCTATGGAAATGTTCCCACAAGGAAGGTTTCCAGGCCGGGAGATCATGGGGAGAGAAGGGCATGGGCTGCGGAGGGCCGCGGAGAGGGAGAAGGGCTCCCTGGGGTCCTCGGGGACCACTCTCGGCTGGCCTCGGGTTCTCTGTCTCTGTCAACAAAGGACAGCTTCGTATTCAGGCGCGCGGAGGCTTTGTGTTTTCGAGTCTCAAGTGAAGCTGCGCGCTTTGCGCACAGCAGACCCACGCGCGCGAAACAGCGCATGTGTTTGGGGTGGACATGCTCCCGTGCTGAAGTGCCTCGAAACAAAAGAAGGGCACTGAAAAGTTTGCGTTGGTAATGCGCTCTGAAATGAGTTGTGTCTGGAAATTAACTTTGTTCTTCAGTGAGGCAGAAGCCCTGGGCTTGATGATGTCTTTTGCAACCTGGTCCACGCCGTGTGTCCCTGCAACTGAGAGTTTTGAGGATTTTCATGTTTCTTCCGCGATTTTGTCAGAACTATGCATGCAGATTTCGAGACTCACAAAATTGGAGGAACCAAGTGAGCAAAATTTACCTCAGGCGGAGCCACGTTGGAAACTGCATGACCCGGCGGCACTTGATGTCGCCATATTTCGTAAAATGTATCAATCATAAATAATTGACTGATAATGCTGCAGCAATTTGCGCCGTTGTTTTGGGGCATTGCCCACTAACAGCGTGACCTCACCGGCCTCCCTTCTCCTTCACACATGCGCCACGTTTTCGTAACGCCTGTCACAGAAGTAGATTTTGCGCGTCCGAGGCCATTCCATGGTGTCGGACGGCTCGCACACAAGGCGCACATCCCCGTGGCTGCACGCCTGCAGCCCGACGGCTGGGTGAAGAAGTTTCTTTGAGGGGAACAAAAGCAGTGAAGGTGTGTAATGAGGGCGTTGGATCGATAGTCTGTGTTCTTGCAGGTTCGTTGAATCTGCGCCTTGGGCAGGTCCTCAGGGTGCGTCCCAAATGAACAATGCGGTCGGAGCGAAAACCCAGCGAGGATTCCCACCGAAGATGTGACGTGCAGACAAGGTCGTTTTCTTTCGTCGGTCGTGTGCACTTCAGAACTAACTTACGTCGAGGAAACAGCGAGTTTGGTTGTGGAGACCGCCACACACACCTTTACCTGTCAGTCCGTGCGAAATTTTCCTGCTGCAGGTTGTGAGAAAAAAAAACCACTTTTCCCCAACAAGAAGTTGTGCGGAAAGCAGTACGAGGATTCGCAGCATGTGTTTAAATATTTGCACCCAGTTACATCATGCCCTCCAATCTTTTCTCGTTGATGAAGCAATGGTAATTGCAGGAAGACACACTTTTGTCAATATTTGGGCTTTTTTCTTCATCCCTCAAGAACCTTTGCGAGACGAACAAGGGAGCTACAGGAAATGCCGCATGTGTGTGCAGGTTTGATTTTGTGTGGCGTTGGTTCTGATCAGGCACATCAGAGCCAAAACGCAGAGAAAATGTGCGCTTGACCGAGAGACGTGTGTTTCTGGCTGACATTATCTCGCGTCCATCTCGACTCTGGTCCTTCCTTTGTGCGCGAAATGAGCCTCACGTCGCAGCAATATCGGATGATGAGTCTGCGATGCGCATTTGAAGCTCCTCGCTGAATGCGAGTATTCCCTGCACACACTCGTCCAGCTCGTGCCGGCCGCGCTCTCCCATTGATCACCGTCACAGCCTCGAGGTCCTCGACGCTACTGAAGCTCCGGTTCTCCTTGGTCAAGAGCCTGGGTTGCCTGGGCTTTAATCAGCCGCTGAGAACAGCTTCACAGGGGGCGGAGGCTGCCGCGCTGGGCAGCTTAAGACCCTCAGAGGGGACAGACGCACGGCCTTTTGTGATGTATGGCACTAAGAGCATTATTTGCTGGCAGTGCCCTTGAGCAGCACAGGGGCCCGAGGTAAGAGACAAGGTTGTGATCTCTGGGCCTCATTGTCTGTGACTGTAATTAAGCTTTAGTGACAGGCAGTGTGTGCAGGGACCAACAGTGCCAGATTCGTGCTCTATCGGGGCAGGTGGTCACTTTTCTTTGTTGTCGGTACAAAAGACGTCTTGGCTTCTGTCTCGTCTTTGTTTTGCACCCTGCAGCGTCGTGTCTGTCCAGCCCGGGTGTCAACAGGTTGCGCTGACAGCTTGCCCAGGCTCACGAGCTTCGTTTCACGGTTGTCTTTTCGGACAAAAAAAAACCATTCATCCACCCAGAAATGAGAATCTGTGGATCAGAATCCCAGTGCTTCAACAGAAATTCTGAAGTTTTTCACGCCAAACAATCTTTCACAGAGAAGAAAGCAGATCTTATCAGCACGGTTTTATCGGATACGAGTTGTTCAGTATGATGGACACATGAGACTGGAAATTTATCCTTGTTTACGATGGGACGTGGAATGGCGTTATGAGTGGAAATGCGTCCACTGCGCTGAAATCCATTTTGTCCTAATGCTCTGGGCTCCCGAGTTGCTCCAGCAGCGGCTGATTGATCTTGACATAAGAGATGTACAGGACCTTTTGACTCATTTCCAGGAACTTTGAGAGCATCTCTGGGATCTTCGGGTTCAAATCTAGCAAGACGATGCGATATCTTGGCTGCGGGGTGAAATGTAGCCGCTTTGTGTTCTGTGGCAATCACAAAGAAAGGAGGATGGAATCCCGGCTCCTGTGCGAAGGAGCGTCGGGTGCTGTCCGTCTTTTGCAAACAAAGGTAGAGCCTTTGTGAGGAGATTTGGGGAGGAAAGCACACAGAACTGAGAAGAGATCTTGTCCCTGGGTGAGTGTGATTCACCTCGTGCATGTTTCTTGAGTTCCCTTGACACGATTTTGGTTTGTGCAAATCAAACGCTGAAGGTCACGAAAGTGGATGGAGTCCATGAACCAGTCGAACTCGCACTTATAAGTCCGCGAGAAAGTTTCTGATCTTTGCTCCCTTGTTTGCGTATCCGCTGCCCTTGATATTGAAGCACTGCGGCGCACTTTCAGCAAACAATAGAACCGAGTCTCCACCCTTGATGGCATTTGCTCCACCCTGGAGGCACCCCCGCCCTTCGCACAACAATTCTTCCCACTTCCAATACATTTCCAGGAAGCTTTCAGTTGCGTATCACTGCAGCCATGATTGTCCGCACTTGGATGTGTAAGTTGATTAGGACTTGGCATTGGTACGCAAGGCGCCTTTGTGGGCTTGTCGTTCACAAATGGCAACACAGTGTGGACCAGTGAACTGGAAATGATCGCCCTCGCGCTACGCTGCAGTTATTGTATGGCGTGTACGTCCCGATGCGACAGCTTATTGGAGAAGGATGATATCGGTCTGGACTGAGCTGCATCGCCAAACTCCCAGGTTTCTCGAATCTGCGCATTTCGACGCAGGTTCCCGTACTTTCACGACCAAACTTGTTCGACTTGTCGTCTGGTTCCTTGCAGCTGTGCACAACCAAATTGTGATCTGTCCCACGCAAACTGGCAGTCCGTTGCTGACTTGACGGAATTTGTCTGAGCTCAGCGGTGCCAATTCGTGATTCTCCACCATAAGGACCTTTATGCAAAGGAAACACAAGCCTCGTCCTGCTGAATATCAATGTTGCGCGACAGATTGCAGAATCAGGTACACGCACCAAGATTTGGCAGCAGTCTAAATGCACGCAGACAGGCGAGCAAGAGCAAATTCAGCGAGCGTTCATACAGGGACTTGTTGTCGTTCTCCCTTGAATTTACTCAGCCATTGCGTGGAATATCTTATTTGGCTTCGTCTGAGCGCTGGCGTCTGACGATCTATCAGGTTTGTTTTATCGTCATCACGTGCGGCAATCATAAATTCCTGTTCAATACATCCCAACTGCAAAACTGCTGCTGTGCTTTATGATGCGCGCCACCGACTGAATTATTGGAGAACATCATGTGTTGGCAAATACTCGAAAAGGTGGGGAAGCAAACCTAACCATTACGTATGCATCGACTAACACTTTTACCACACGAAATTGCAACGCTGTGTATGAAATATTCAGCAAGCCAGCGCTGTTTTCTTTTCTCTGGTTGCTGAATTATCATCGAGAGAATCTGCACAGAATAAACGTTTCTTTCAAATATCAATATCAAGCTATCAAATGGTACAGAGTGTGGAAGAAAAGGTTCAAGGGCGTCGACGGGGCGCGAGGCGTGTTTCTCTGAGTAATAAATGTTCATATCAGGAATGAACGATGCTCCGGCTTCATTACTGATGACAACGTGCATTGTGGGAGCTTTTCATTATTGATAAGATGGTTCAAGATTCTTTGTTGGGTGAAAACCAGAAAGGAAGAAAGTGTCCCTTCTGCGCTCCGTGTGGTGTTCGTGTGGCCCGAGGGAGTGGCGCTTTTGGCTGAACGCGAGACAGCAGGCAACAACTTCTGGGTTCGTAGACTGCGCGCCGTCGTTGTCCTCGGCAAGCTGAATGCAGTTCGAGCGTGCAGATTTCGAAGGCTGTCGAGCGAGCAGCGTAAATGTGGAACTGTGACCAGAACTTTTGTTCAGAAATAAATCTCCAGATTTTTGGAGTTCGGTACCACAAGCATCAGAAATACGTAACATGTCAAAGTCGTGCGAGGACCGTCAAGCGTGCCGAAATAAGTGTTCAGACAAATGGCAAAAAATGCCGAAAAGTCTGCGTCTGTGGAAGTTAGAAGATGTGGAGGTTGCGTCTGTGTGAAGAACAATTCAATCTGGCATGGCTCCTTTGATGAAGAATCCGAAGGAATCAAATTTATTTGGCTTGCAAAACCCAGGGTGCTTTGCTGAATGTTGTGTGGACCCACACTCGCTGTATTGGTCCACTCCTGTTGGTTGTAAGCTGCTCTGCAAGAAAGATTCGGAACCAATATTTCAAAATTTGACGCGTTCATTTCCCCATGTGCTTGAGAGAATTCGCCCCAAGCCTTCATATCATTTTTATGGAGAAAGACGCTTTTCGCATTCGGCGCAATGCATCTTAATTTTGCTCCATTACCTTTGTCCAATTCATAGCTGTGGGCAGCATTAAGCTTTTCTGTGGAATTTTCTTTGTATAAATCTTGTTGGGAGTCGAGAAGAGGCTTAAACTGCAGCAGCATGTAATCTTGTTGTGTCTACATTGTCGTTTTTGTCTCCGGAATGAAAGGATGAAAGAAAACCTTCAGGGGACAAAAATTTGCTTTCGACAACAAAAGCTTGCGTCGTGGGAGTGCACTTCCAGAAGCTTTCTCCCTGTTCTATGTTTTTCTTCACAACGGGTATGTTTTTGTTTTGTTTCTGTCCCAAATGCGGTGCCGATTGAAAACTGTTATTTTTCAGCGCGCGGCTCGCCTACCGACGTGAGCGTGTGCGTTTTGCAATTCCTTTAGTTTCCAAAAACGGGCGGGGAACATTCATTTGTGGAGGGGTTGACAAGCTGACTTCAAAATGATCAGAAATGATTGTCTGCTCATTTTTGCCTGGTTCGTTGTTTTGCCTTCAGCCTTCGATGTGAGACGATGTCGACTCTGCCTTGGGTTGAGCGACTCAGCCCTGCATAGAAAAAACGATTAATTTGCTGTGTGAATTGAAAATGAGGGATTTGGTATGGTTAGCTTTTTTCAGCAAACAAAATTTCGCTCTCATGTTCGCCGAGCTCCATCCCACAAGGTAAATAAAGCTGTCTCTTCGTCACCGAGAAGTCTGCATATTGATGTAGCCTGTCGTGAGTAATTTTCATCAAAGTGCAAGTGATAATGCAGAGAAGCAGGCTCGGCGAACAAAAAGGGGAAAGCGGGAGGGTAGTGCATTGTTGAAACTTTACACAGACGAGCTTCTTCAAAAGGAATCGATGCTTTTCTTCTGCTGTGGAACTCAAAGCGCCTAATTTGGCGAAAGTTACTCTTCTGCAGTTCACCCATTCTTCTCAGACGTCTGAAGGAAACATCATTGTGAGCTGAGCGCGACAGTCGGGATAAATGCTGCGTTGTTCAAGACAGAGGTGATGCGTTTGCTGCCGAAAAATATTGGAGCAATGACATCGGAATTGACAGTGAGACCCGGACAAAAGAGAAAACACAGGCCAGGTCGTTTTGACCCGACACTTGGGAAATTGTTTTAGTTTTCGGGGTTCACGAACAAATACACAGAGTGTTTCACATAAAGTTCTGGGTATTTGAAAGCAGACACTCATGGAGCCTCTTCCCAAATCCGTCTTCATTCCCGAAGCCAGTGAACTCATCGAATACCTTTCCTGTGCAGTGAATACAGGCGTCAGATTGTGTGCGCGCGCCTGCTGTAAAAACAGCTGCCACGAGGCAGAGGCTTCAGACCCCGGCCAGCTCCATTGTAGTTGCACGCCTGAAAAATTCACGGCAATCTTTGTCCGCAATCTTTTTTTGTTGCCCAATTAGTTTTGCATAATCCATGCAGGTTCTGCAGCTAAACACGTTATCTATTTGCGTGTGTAGCTTTCCCCTGCAAAGTAAGGCTCAACATTTAATGCAGCTTTCTCCGAACTGCTTTTGTTCATTAGTTTTAATTCGTAAATTAATTATTTAACGCATATGTGAGCGTAACGACATTTGCGTTCAATTTGTGTGATTGAATTTTGGGCCTTGCATGTTTGGCACTGTTTGGAGAAGGCATGTTTTGTCTATTTTCCCGTGCCGTGTGATTCATTCGAGTCTGATCACCAAGAACTTGGCTGTGCTGAGACAACGTTTGAACCGTGGAGGCGTTAATGTCCAGGGGGGTCCTCAAAATGGCATAACTTTGGACAGAAAGATGTTCGGTCCAAACACGCTGCAGCAGAGGATGAACAATTTCACAGCTAATATTGTTCAAACACTTGGATTCACAATCAATATGCCTCATTTCGTGCTTTGAATTCAATGACTGTTTTTCGTACCACGTCTCGAAAATTGACGTGCCTTTTTGTTGCTCGTCTTTTTGTTCTTCTGCAAATGCGACGCTGACAATCTTCTTGATGGTCCTTGCTGTTTTCTGAGCGGTGTTGCATTTCGCGCGGGTTGTGCAGCTGAATACCATTTGCGAATGCTTCTCGTAGTTTGCTGCTGTGGTTCATGGGGGTGGGAACTTTTGGCCGAACTGACACATCGTACTTCGCAGGTTGGCAGGCAGTCGTACTGAAACCAATTTTCATGTTGGCAACATGTTGTTTCTCTGTTGTCGTCTCTGGTCGGCTGTTTACCAAAGAACGAATGGAGAAGACCCTCTGAACTATGACAAAATTCTCTTCGATTTACACATGCTGACGCTGATGCAAGTCGGAGTACGTCTTGCAACCAGCACCTCCGCCTGTTTTGCCCCTGTGTGAAATAGACATGACCCTGGAGTGTGAATAAGAAACTACAAAGACTTGAATATGACCAGAGCACAGCAGCAGCTTGGCAAATTAGAGTGCCTTGGAACCAAGGTGTCAGCACTGCCGTGGCGTCAGCGTGTGTCTGCACCGAATGTGTTCTTGTTTCAGTTTTCCGTTTTCAAGAAGACTCCGCACATCTGTGTCTGCGATCCATGCGTTGCAGGTGCATTTGATGCCCTTTGTGACTTGGCTGTAGTGTTTGAATGAGATTTGTCGATTTTAGTGAACAGCTTCGTTTGTGCAACCACTGCATCAATTTGATTCGTGCGATGATCAACACAGTGCCACATCAGTTTTGGTGCGAGCAATGTGCAATTTTTTTATGCGTGTAGTTGCTTATCACCCGTATCAACCGAACACGTGTAATGATCTCAACGAGTAACAACAACCGGAAATCGATTCAATTGATTTACAAAGCCTTTTGATGATAAAATTTATTCCCCCGTCATTTCATCTGTGGACAAAAGGAAAATTTACTGTCTTTGTGTACAGCTATTGATATTCTGTACTTTTTCATGTCTTTCACGTCAGGTTTACAGAAGTTTTGCTGCTGCTGTCATGGTTCATTTACATGTTGATAGATGCCCACATTTGGTAGTTATTTTGCTCTTGTTTCAACTTATCTGCATGAAAGTCTGCTTCACAAGGGCCGTTTACACAGGCGGACTCTTTTCAGTGCAATCCATGTTGAATTTCGATCGTTTGATAAGCCATAGATGAGATAGGACCCTCATTTTGTGAATGTGGCTGTTTCGGTCTTCGATCAGAAGGCGTTCCAGCTCAGGAGTCATTGGAATCTCGCACTCGTGGTAGATCTGCGAGAAATGCAATTCTGTTCAGTTGTCAGTTCACGACTTGCTTCTTTGAGTTTGGGTTTTTTGAGTGGACAGGTTTCGACGATTGAGCAAACGACTCGAGCGGACACTTCTGCTTGCCGTCACCCTTGCTGCGGAGTCTGAAAAAGCGCAGACTGAGCCTGACCTCGTGAATGTCCACACACAAGCGAAAGAATGCTGGACGCTGACAATGTACCATTTCCAAATGCAGCAGAAGTGGACAGCTGGTCAAAGTTGGTGCAACACGGTAATCAGTCGCTTCTGAGCACCTCTTGTGCAAAATAGATGCGATGCAACAGGTGGTTGATTTCTGAGGTTGACGATATGTTTTAAAGCTGCGTGCTAATTACTGCCATGAATCACACAGCGACCGTCGCTCAAGTGTCATTGTGTTTGCTTTATTTGCTTAGTTTCGCATCAAGATGCTTTCGATTATTTCTTCGCATAAATTATGTGGATGAGAAGTATAGATCTTGAGAACAAAAGAGGAACAGACCTGAGAAAGCTTAATTTGCTTCAGTACTTTCAGGCAGTTTTTTCCCCTTTGTTATGCGAAACAAAAGGGACTTGTTTCCTTTGAACAAGAAGCATGTTTTGCACAACAAGCTCGCTCTTTTTGCAGAAGACGTTTTCAGTGGCGTTTTTGCTTCAAGTGTTTATGCAAGGTGCAAGTTTGCGTCAGTGGCTGAAAACAGTTGTACAAGATTGCTTTGCTGCCAAGCGCACTTGAGCAAAGGGTTCAAGGCAAAGACGTGATATGAGTCCGTCTGAAACGTGAATTCTTCAGACGAAACCGCTGTTGTGTGGTTTCTGGCCTCCTTGGTCAGTACGGAACAGGAGATGGTTCTGGTTGTGCACCTGTGGGCCCGCTTCACGCTTCTTCTGCCGGTGACATCCGATGATGTCCCACATGGTGGCAGTGTCGTTCCTTGTTTACGTCGCATGTGCGTCTTTTCTCCCACCAACGCCGAAGATGCAGCGACGTTTGCTCCGTCCATCCCGTCTTTGTCTCATTTTAACACGATGTGCGTCGTCTTGTGTTTGCAGGGGCTCCGGACCCGACGGCAGGGGCGTCGGTGGACGACGACAACAGTTGGCACCTGGACGAGGAGCAGGTGTGCGAGCAGGTGAAGGCCTATCTGTCGCAGGGCGCCTACTACAACTCGTCCAACCACCTCAACTCCATGTTCTCCAAGGTACGTGCTGTGCAGCCCGTCTTGTCCCCAGTTGGGACGACTGTCTGGAAGAGGACTCATTCGTAAACCGGCCGAACGTTCTTCGATCCCCAGAAAGGTGCGAGCCAACAACGGCTTCACAAAGCACGCTTGTTAGACTGGTGGACTGATGGATCAGAGGGTGACAAGTCGGAATCTGAAGTCTTGGATCATTGTCATTGACCTTGAAATTTTACTTCAGGTGCGTGAGATGCTGAAGGCGCGCGACTCAAACGGCGCGCGCATGCTGACGCTCATGACGGAGCAGTTCCTCGCCGACCCGCGCCTCGTCGTCTGGAAAATGCAGGGCACGCCCATGTCCGACAAGTGCAGGCTCCTCTGGGACGAACTCGGTGAGAGTCCCTTCTGGTGTTCTCTCGAAAGAGCTAGGGGTTCTAACAACCCAAAGATCAAAGATCAGAATTCACTGTTGGTATTCATGGCAGATCACTTGACCAGCGTCGACAAAAGTTCCTCTGTACAGATTGTGACTTGTCACGAGAGTCCTTGAGACTTTGTCATTGATGCTTGACCGCGTTCAACATTTCCATCATCGGAAAGAGCCTGATAACGGATTGTTGTCAGAAGTTTAGTCCCTGGAAAAAATACTCGAGAGTTCCATGGTGTGATTGGTAGTGTGGTGTATGAAAAACAGGTGCGTTATAGCATTGACACAACTTACCTGGACTATTTTCTGTGTGCGCGATCTGATGTGCTCCGTGAAATCTGGGAAATGTTGGTTGGTTTGAAATGTCGCGTCTCGCAACTGTGCAGCCAACCCACAAGCAGGAAAATTGCTCTTCACAGGGGCCCTGTGGGTGTGTGTGGTGCTGAACCCCCAGAGCACGTGGACGGACAAGGAGGTGTGGCACACGCTGCTCGGTACCTGGTCCAAACTCGACGTCTGCCCACTTGAAGACACCGACACGCGCACAAACGCGCACAACACAGGTAAGTTCTCAGCAACGACGAAGCAGCAGGTTTTTGGAAAACCATCTGGTTTGGTCGGACAGACTCTCAGTTGCCATGGGATCTTTGTGCACAAGTCCTCATTGCACAAAACGTGACGCTCGTGGATGTTTTTCAGACGGCGGCGCAGGCCCCGGCGCCTCGGGTTCCTCTGCGCCGCAGCCGCGCACCATCTTCCAGCGCGCGATCGAGGCGTGCCGCCTCACGTGGCGCGACGCGCACCTGCAGCTCGTGCTCGGCGAGGACTGCGGCTACCACGAGCACCGCGCCGACTCCAAACACTACGACTCTCAGGGACTGCCGCTTTGGCATGGTGAGTCAACCGCGCAGTTTGCCTTGTTGAATTCGAAATCAACATTGGGGCTTGGAGTGGCTTGTTCACTTGATCAAACAACTCACTCCACTGTCCACAAGCAGGATCTCACCTTTTCACGTCTTTGTGTGCTGGTCTTGTTGCAGAACACATTCCGACGGCGTGCGCGCGCGTCGACGCGCTGCGGTCGCACGGCTACGTGCGCGAGGCGCTGCGTCTCGCCGTCGTCATCGTGCGCACGCTCAAACACACGCAGCGCGCGCAGCAGCACAAGTATCAAAAGCTACTCGACAAAGGTGCGTCATACTTGTTCAATTGTCTTGACGTCTTGACACAAGTTAGGAGTGACGGAACGGAAGGGTCTTTGCAATGTCGGGTGAATCGACAAACATTCTGTTTTGCAAATTCCAACATGGTATGCTCGCGCGATTGTCAGCGTGAAAACGTCTCACCCGTTTCGGGGCAAATTTTCACCACGTTTCCTTGCTTGTTGCAGGGGTGCCAAGTTCGTCGAAGGGGAAGTCTCGGCGGCAGCGGGAGGAGGAGAGCAACTCGGAGGGCTGGGTCGGCCACCCGCTCGATCCGATCGGCTGCCTCTTCGACACGCTCACCGACGCCTCCGTCGTCAGGGACGAAAACACGCAGACTAGTCAAGGTGTGTGCGAGAGATTGATCAATTCCAACTCGCTAATCGTGAGCAAATTGTCGTTCACACGAAGCCTGTGGTCCGACAAAATGAAACTGCGTGTTCCATCTCGGCGTGCAATTGATTCACCTTGTTGCTTCTGCCCGACAGACATCTACTCTCAGCCGGCGGAGGGCGAAGCGGAGGCGCCGCCGCCCAAATACCAGCACGTCGTGATCCCGGGCAACCGCGACCGCAACGAGTCCTACCTCACTCTGGCGCTGGAGGCGGCCCTCATAGGTACGTGCAGCGCACACGCCGAGCGCGATCATGACTTGATGGCTTGTGCGCTGAACAACAAAACCCTGTTGGTGTTGTATTCTTTCACCAAGCGTAGTGTGACATCAATTTCACAGACTTCGCGCTTTTGCATATCACCGAAGCCAATTGTAAAGCGGTTCTGCTTTGTGAGCAGCAGAGGTTGCAAAAGTGAAACGTCTCGCGTCCAGCCGCATTGCAATCATTCTGATTCGATTCCTCGTTTGCAGGTCTGGGGCAGCAGCGGCTGATGCCTTCGGGCGTGTACGCGCAGGAGAAGGCGAGTAAGCAGGAGGAGCGCCTCATCGGCCGCCTGCAGCACATGGAGCTCGACACAACGCTCGTCGCCGTCCTCAGGAAACAGGCCGTGCTGCTGCTCGAAGGTACGGCCCCGGACGTAGGTTGGGAAAAGCCTCACAAGAAGGATGTCGTCAGCAAACCAGTGCTGGAGACTACTTTTTGTCAAGGTCAACGATGCCCAAAGTGGGCAACGATAATTTGTGGGGTCACTCGCAATTGGACAGGATTGAACTCTTTCACAGCAGGTGTTTCTGTTGCAGGCGGACCAAGCAGTGGGCTCGGACTCGGCATCCACACCGAGAGCGTCCCGATGCACACGTTCGCGCGCTTTCTCTTCTCGTCGCTCCTGCCGTACGATCCCGATCTCGCCTACCGAGTCGGACTGCGCGCCATGAGGTACGTGTCGACCCAAGATAGCGACACAGACAGAAGGGCACAAAACACATCCCCATGCCAGTTGGTTCGCTTTGGTGGCTGTTCGCTTTTCTACAGAGTACTTTTTCACGCAAGTGAGACATCTGTTCTGTGGTTTGTCTTCAATGGGACTGAGAAAAACCGTTTTGTTCTGTGTTGCAGGTTGCCTGTGCTGGAGGACAGTGACGAGAACGACGACCCGATGAACAACGTGGGCGCCGCGGTGCTGAGTCGCTACCCGCGCTGGTTCACTCTCGGTCACATCGAGGCGCAGCAGTGTGAGCTCGCCTCCACCATGCTGGGAGCAGCCAGGGGTGAGAGCGCAAAACACAACCAGAATAGAGGACAGAATAACTTTCTGGTTGCTTCAGTAACTGGTGTTGTCAAGCTTTTGAACGCAACCTCGCTGCTCTTGCAGATGACATGTTCCGGCTGCGGACGGTGCTGGACTCAGGGAAACGCAACATACACAGCTCGTCGCAGCTCTTCAAGCTCGCGCAAGACGCCTTCAAAATCGCAACGCCCACAGAAAATCCGCGACACATGCCGCTGCTGAACGCAGCGCTCGAGCTCGGACTCCAGGTATGGAAAATTGTGTGTTTGGCAAAACGCGGCAAGCGAAGAAGGCGGCACGGAGTTTGAAATGAATCGCTTTGTTCCGTTGCTCAGGTGATGCGTATGACGCTGTCGACGCTCAACTGGCGGCGGCGCGACATGGTGCGCTGGCTCGTGACGTGCGCGACGGAGGTCGGGATCGAGGCGCTCATCTCCATCATGCAGAACTGGTTCACGCTCTTCTCCCCAGTCGAAGCCACAGGTGCGCATGAGATTGAAGAAATCACTTTGTCGAGAAGCAAAGCAAGATCATTGAGGTCCTGAGGATTCGGGATGACCGTCTTTTGATTCTTGTGCTGCAGGTACAGTTGCGACGACGATAATGTCTCCGACGACGATCATCCAGCTGAGTCTGGACTTCCGACAGCAGGAGCAGCTGGCGCGATGTGCGCGCACACTCGCGCTGCAGTGCGCCACCAAGGACCCGCCCAACTGTGCCTTGTGCGCCCTCACCCTGTGTGAGAAGGATCCGCTGGCTTTTGAGGCGGCGTACCAGATAGTGGTGGACGCGGCCGCGCATGTGATGAATTCCACGCAGTTGTTTCATATCGCAAGATACATGGAGCAGCATCGTGGCTACCCGCATCGCGCGTACAAACTGGCGTTGCTCGCGATGAAAAACCTCCACCTGGCTTACAACCAGGACACACATCCTGCCATCAATGATATCCACTGGGCGTGTGCGCTGTCGCACTCGCTGGGCAAAAACGAACTCTCCAATATGATCCCGATTGTGATCAAGAACGTGCAATGTGCCACTGTGCTATCGGACATTCTGAGGCGCTGCACGTTGACTGCTCCAGGAATGGCAACAATTGATGGCAAACGCCGGCCGATCAAACTGCTGTCCTACGACAAAGTGCCGCTACGCCAACTTCTCGAGTCTTCAATCTGTGCTTACATCAACACGACACATTCCCGATTGACTCACATCAGCCCACGTCACTACGGTGATTTCCTGGACTTTCTCAGCAAAGCAAGAGAAACGTTCCTGTTGGCTCCTGATGGCCCACTCCAATTCGCTCAATTGATAGAAAACATGAAGCTGGTCTACAAGGGCAAGAAGAAACTCATGTGTCTCATCAAGGAGAGATTTGGTCTCTAGCAGGCAGCCAGCAGCTTAGGAACAGTTTGTATAGTCAGTATTATTTGTGATTAGGTAATTTACATGCGAATTTGTGAAAGCATGTTGAAGTAAAGAAAACGTTGGAAGGGACTGAATGTGCTGTGCAACGTTACTCGTCACGAAATGTGCTCGTAAGTTATTCGTATCACAAAGATATCAAACTTATTGAAAGGATGCATCATCTACTTATGAATGTGTGGCACAGTCAGGTCTGGTCCAAACACAACACAATCCACAAAATCACCTGTCTCAGTCAACGCAACTAATCAAGTGAACTTGATTAGACATCACAAACGTTGTCATTCATCATTTTATATCATCACGTACACTCATTTGTATCATTTACTCTAAATTATTGCTGAATCGAATGTTGTTTGGTGTTCGTATACGTTGAAGGACTGACATTTACAGTGATATGGTACTTTCATTTGTAACATTGAAAACAAAATGCAATCCAAAGTCATTTGATGTGCAACTGTAAAAATCCTCTCCTGTGTTTATGTATCCAGTGAACAATTCAATGAGTGTGTTCATGTCATCTAGACTTAAGTTGTACAATTGTCTGTGGTAACATGTGTGTACAGACAGAAATTATGGCCGCTGCAGGCCGATTCTGGTTTCGCTGGCATCAAAAGTAAGTTGAGTCAGAGTCAGTGTGGATTCCGTTGTTGAACAGCAACATCGTGATCACATTCGACTCCAACAATGTCAGTGAAAACAGCAGTGTGTTTCTATCTGTGAAAAAAAGAAAACAACCCAAAATGCTGGTCGTTTGAAATCCCTGAGAGACGATGAATTCCAGACATTTGATATCATATGCAACAGTCGATCAGGGTACGATTTCCATTTTTGTTTTGCCAAGAAAGGGATGCAAAAACGTTTCAACAGCAGAGTGAGTGCAACTCTCTGCTCTTTCTACGCTCGATGACAAACATCGAATTTTTGTATTTCAAGCGAAACAGAATTCATGCACTGTAAACAGGACTCGGAATTTTCTGCTTCCGAGCCTTGGACTGTGAATGCATCTGGTGCTCAAGTCAGTTTCGTGAACGTTTTCACGATTTCTACACGACGATTAGTGAACCCCAAACTTTCATTGTTTCGAACGGAAAAAAGGTTTTTGACTTGGAACCTGACACAAACGAACAAATGTTGTCCTTTCCTGTTTTGAAAAACACAACGTCACGCAAAAGCAAAACACAGGTAGACTCTACCATTTCGACCAAAGACATGCACAAACGAAGAACACATTAACGTGAAAGAAGGTGCTACTATTTTTCTCTTCAACAAACGCGTGTGAAGGGATGTTTTCTTGTGCATAAAGACACATTTGGTGCACATCACTCGTCAGTCGGTGCCAAGACTGTTGCGCGACGAACTATTTGAAACAAAAACTCATTTTGCACTTGTTTCTTCCAACATTTTATCAAGAGTGAAATTCTGGGATGCAAAGTTCTGAAAATGCACACGAAGCGAGCAGCTGTTTACTTCCAGTGTCTGTCTGCGATAAGTCCAGCTGACAAAGCATTAGAATTGTGTTTTCGTTGCAAACTCTGTGCAGTGAAAATGTCCTATTCCAGTCACTTCAATTGCGTTTGCATAACTGTAAGCAGTGAGGACTATTTTGTCGTCTGATGTTTGTTTTGAAAGGCAGGACTGTAAATAACGGAAAGAGGCTGGGTTTGAAACAAGTCAGAAATTTACATCTTGTTTTGCTACCTCATGAGAAAAGGCAAATATCTCGTGCTGAGGTGTCGTTTGACTGACGCTCGAGTTTTCACAACCGTACATCACGCAGCTGAAGACAGATATTTCACAAAAGGAATGCAAGTTTGAAGAGATTCGTGCACTGCTTTCAACTGATCTGATGTTTGTTTGTTGTTAATTTCTTTTGTATTGTTGAAATTGCTCTCGTGAAATCCGCAATTATTGTTTGAGTGGTGTGCTTGGTTGATTATTGTTACGTTGATTTTACTCAGTGTACGTCGAGCGGTTTGGGAAATGGATGACACTTCTCTGGTTCAACAAACAATCCGGACTTGCTGATAAGATTCCTCGTGTGCATGGTCCAGGAACAACTGCATTTTGTCCTGATCAATAAAAAAAAATTCAGTGACGAGAAGGCTCTTTCAGGCCAACAAAAGTAAGCCCCAGGTCTGTTTTGTTTTGCTTCGGACGTCACGAAGCTGACCAAGTTCTGGTCCATCTGTCCGCTTTTCTACGATTTGATATTTGGCCCATTTCCCCTGGATGTGACAATTGTAAGTGTTTCGAAGAGTGTCATATGTTGGTGCGGTTCGTCTACTTGTTGTAGATTAGAACGATAATGTAAGAGATAAGGATAGGGCCGCAGGTCTGTAATTTCTATTTAAATGCAACGTGAAGAATCATTTGCAAAATGATATATTCTCAGCAAATTGAAATGAATGTAAAGCAAAAAAATACCGGAATATATAAAATGATGAAAAACCAAATCGAACTTCATTCATCTTTATTTTCTCCGCCACGACGGAGGAGATCGAAAGGCTGAATGTTGCCGTTGTGAACTGAACGGCGACAAACTGAAAACACTGATTTTCTTTTCCTCCGCACACAATTCAATTGTCAATTTTCTCAAATTTCAATGAACTTTCTGGAAACGAACATCAACGCGTCAGATCTTGTTTTCCTCGGCACGAAATTAGGTTCGGAAAATCCATTCCATTCCAGAAAGCCTGCTCCGTATGCGCAAATCAGCAGGTCAAGCACATCATTTTCTGTTGAAAAAGGAAGACTGGCGATACCTGAATTTCTTCACTCAAAAATGTGGCGACAATCCACGCAGGCATGCTGAACAACGTCAACACGAAACACTCGAATCCAGCTTTTGTCGCCGTGAGCAACACGTTCCTTGGACTCCCCTCGCATGAAGTTCCTTCGGTGGTCTGCCGCTGCTCCATAGTTTGCACAAACTGCACCGCTGACGTCACAATCGGCGTGCTGCGCCCAGGATCCACAGGTGAACATTTGGCAACAACTTTTGTCAAATCTCCATCATTTGGTTCACATCAACAATGACTTCGTTGGTGAATTTACCTGTGTGTGGAAAGAGATTGGTTCAGCAACAAAGGTATTCGTCTCAAACTACTCCAAACCAACAAGCAAGTTTGTTTCACATGTAGAAGTTGAATTTCGTTCTCACCCATCGCCACGACATTGTGATTGGATCCGACCAAGCACTCCTTCAACTCTGCTTTTTCGCCTATGTGTGAGTTGTCACAGATCACGGAGCCAGTCAGAGTAGCCCTGCAGCAAGACAAATAGTGTGAAACAGAAGCTCGCGACCAGTCTTCCTCGCAACTGCGAAAGAAACTTGAGGCTGCGCGTACCCTTCCTCGATGGTGACGTGATCCATGATGACGGAGTTGGTGATCTTCACCTTCTCACCAATGACGCAATGGTTTCCGATCACAGATCGCTTGATTCCGACCTTTTCTGACACTCTGGACCCGTCTCCGATCATACTTTCTGGTCCCGTCTGCAAAAGAACGAGAAGCTCCACACGTTAGCAACGCACACTTGCGTGACCAACACGACAGCCTCTCAGATGCAACCAGGATAAAAAAAAGCCTTTTTGTTGAAAGAGAAACCTTTACCTGGGCTTTCTGGTTGACAATTGCGTGTGGATGTATCTTCGGACACGGCTCGTCTTGGTACCAGCTGGGCAACAATCCCGGAACCTGGCGGTGTGACAAACTGAGAATGAATGACGAGCCGGCGGAATCGGTCGTGTACAAAAAAAGAATTCGTGCTCACGGAAATCAGACAGTCGAGACCTGTACCTGCCGGTTTGCTTCACAGTATGTCACCAGGGTGTTGGCCCTGATGGCAAAGCCGTCTTCGTGGATGTAGGGATAGCAACGGATCTTGGTGCCATGGTAGGCATCGTCCATGTCTCCCGTGTGATCTCGCCACGAGGACAATCTCATTACTTCTTCAAACCTACTTTCCTTCACGAATGAGTAAATGTCTGAAACAAGGAAGGTGCTCAGTGTGAGGTCACGTGTAACTGGTGATTTTTCACGAGATGCAGAATCCCTCACCGCCTGTGGTTCGAGACTGGTAGCGCCCATTCCGTTCGCTCCATTCTTTCACAGTCCACACGACCAGACTCTCAGACTCACCAAAACCGAGTCGGTCAGTTGGTGCTGACTGTCTTGAAGGGCTTCGACAGTTCAGCAGCGCCTCCAAGAAATATCCAGTCCTTTTTGGACGAAGCATATGAATTTCAACTTGTGCAAACGTACCACCTTTCTTCTTGTCTGGTGAAGGATCTGATGAATCCGATTTGTTCGCTGCTTCCGGCTCTTGTGGTTGACTGAATTGTTTTGCAACTAAATAAGGCACCAATTCCCCCTTCATAGTGTTTATTGACCTGCGAAACACAACGTTCTCGGATTCATTCTGGTTTCATTTCAACGCTGTTTTGTCCACGCAAAATCTTTTCTCCATTTCTCATCTCAATTCGTATCAACTTACGTATCGTGCGCGAGAAAATCCAGCACCCACGTCTTCATCATGTACAGGTGGCAGTCTGTGAGATTGCTTCTGATGCTCACACGTGGGAACCTGAAACACACGCAACGAATATTCATGAACGCCACCAGACGGTCTCTTCACAAAAGCTAAAACACCACAACGCCTCTATTCTTGTTGGAACTTACTTGTCCAAGAACTTCATGGAGAAAGTGAGTTTTCCTTCACAATCAGCTTCTGATTTCGCCAACAGCAATCGTCTGTATTTCGGATTCGTCACACGAGCGTCAAAACCAAAGAAGTCCGTCTCTGAAATGTGTGTGTTTCTGGGTGTTGACTCCCGTGCAACAGAAGGTTAAAAACAGAATGCCACAGAACTTCTTGCCAATTGACCGACTCCGAACAGGCTTCTTCCTTTTCACCCAACCAGAACATCGATGTGGTTCTCAAAGCTGCCATGTGACTCACCCAGTTTCTTGCTGCCGGGCGCACTCGTGTCCTCCAGGTTGGGCGTCGGAGCCAGCAACATTGTCAGGCTGGCGTTGTGCAAACGATGGACGCTTGCGACCTTTTGCAGAGCCACGTCAGTGATGAGGTCGCAACTCACCACCAGCAAGTCGTCCGACTGTAGTCAACAAAATTGTTCTGTTCCGCCGGACATTGGGCCAAAAGATCGTTTTGACACTCGTCTCAACACACAAGCGAAGCAAGACAGACAGACTTACGTATTTCCCTCTGGAGAGAGGTCTTGAAACCGAAATACCGGCACGTGTCTCCCACCTGAATCACGATCAACTGAACGTTTCACTTTCTCCCCCCCCCCCACACACACACGCACACACACATGCAAAGGGAAATCATGCTGCCTCACCGTGATTTTGTCTTTGATGTGTCTCAGAGAATCGGCAGTTCCCCAGTCAAGTTGAGGCGAGATGGGAACCAAGATGAGTCGAAGCTTCACCTCCCACGTCTCCAGCAGGGCACGCCTGATGTCTTCCAGATGATTCTCCGGAACAACAACGATGGCCTCTGGAAAAGAAGGGCCTCGTGCGAACCCCTTTCTTGTGGAGAATCCCTTTCTTGTGGAGTCAGTGCAACAAAACACAATTTTCACCGTCGAACAGCAACCCGTGGACCCCAGAATGCTACAATCGTCGTCAAATACAAACGAACACCAACCTTTGAATCCAACGTTTTCCAGGTATTTGATCGGGTACCAGATCATGGGTCTGTTGGCAACTGGAAGCAGAGCCTTGGGAGTGCGCGCGGTCAGATCCGTCATGCGCGAGCCTCGACCCGCCGCCATGATGACGACTTGAAACTCAGGCCTCATTCCGGGTTTTCTGCGAACAAAATTCATAGAATCGCGTTTCAAGTCTTCGAGTGCAACATGCCAAGCGCACTGACAACAAGACAACACTCTGCAGGCAACATCACACCTGTGCGTCAAAGAAGTTTGAAGACTGAGTCAAACAGACTGAAAGAAAGACTTTGGAGCAGCATACCCAACAGGTCACACACCCATCACGAACCACACACTTCAAAACCAGTCAAGTTTTGCAATGCCACAATGCCAACCTGAATCTGGGCAGTCACAGGCGCGCGTTCGCCAGAGAACACGCACACAGACACGCACACAAACAAAGGCAAACGCAGCTTCTCAAACAATTGCACGAGCAAAAACACTTTCAGTGACATTTGCCGATTCCACGCTCTGGCTGGACTCCAGGCTTCAAATTGTCGAAATTGTGCGCTCGGCACTCGTACTCCTGAACCAGTTTCCCCGGCCACTCCAGGTCCTGACGATTCCCACGCTGCCAGGTCCCAAGCAATGGAGTCGATTGGTATCAAGGTTGTCATGTTTTGCAGCAAAGACTTCCAGTCCTGCCTCGGTAGGGATCCTGAGGTTGTCACTTGTTGGGGCCCCATTCTTTTAGACGTCTGAAAGGCGACCCGAGTACAGAGCATCTACGAGGGTCATACTAAAACTCCTTTCCGTCATGTTTGGCAATTTGGGTCGTGTTTTCTTCACATGTCGATGACTTCTTTGTCATTCTGTTGTGCAATTGAGTTCAGGACATCGTCGACATGACCCACTTGCCCAAACATGACGGAAAGGAGTTTCAGTATTGCCCTCGTAATTGCCGGCCTACAGATTCTACCTTGCCTCGCGGGGAACCCAAGCTGAAGACCTAAAGCCCCCCCCCCTGAGGGCGTCCACAGAATATGTAGAATCTGGACAAAGCTCAAGAAAGTTACACGCGCCGACATGTGTTTTTGAACAGCATGCACCCTGAATGTACGAGGGTGGAATCAACAGCAAGAGGCACTGCCTGTTCTTGCGTCTCCGAGAAGGACAGAAGAATCTGCTTGCGACGTACGATCGTCATGCACGTCAAAGACTTTTGGGACCAGCCTCGTACGTCTCGAATCAAGCACCCATGTCTTGCAGCAACACGGGTTCATACTCTTCTGGCAGTCATGTTGGGCTGGAGTCCCAATCACCATTGGCGCAAATATTCAGAAAACTTACTTGCGAAGGATTTTCTCAATGTCCACCATTGTCAATGAAGTAGACTACCGTACGAAGAACCAGTCAGTTGCGAAGCTTCAACACAACTGACGAAATCGACTTGGCCAGTTGATGGCCTGGGTCGAAAAATAGTCAAGCCCCACATGAGCACAAAAGCAATTCTTCAGATGTACTCAGTTCACGGCACAATTTTGGACGTCTTGCGCGACAGCAAAACGCAACAAAAGAGGAGCGACTTACCTGTACTGAACTGAGTCAACACGGATAATTTCTCAGAAATATTGACTTGAATGCTGCAATTGAGCGATATTTCAGGATACGGCTTCTGGAAATGGCGCAACACGACAACAAACACCATGCGACACTAGAGAGCAGCACCGCCCGAATCGGCGCTCGCGTTGGATCTGTACGAGTAAACGAGTAAACTTTTTGGTGGTCGCGTGGCCGTCTAGTTTGCCCGGCTCAATGAACCCGAACTCCCATGAACAGAAATCCGTTGCTTTTCAATTTCCTTTCTCGAACTCAAATCGGTAAACTTCGCACTGGTTACCGGTGCAATACGAGATATCTCTCCGCATGGCCGACAGTATTTTTCACCAGATTTGAAGAGCAAATTTACTGTACATCTTGCGGGAAAGGAAAAGTTTTGTTTGTTTTTTTTTGCGCAACAGCCCAACAGACAAATTTTTGTTTTCTTTTCGATTTTTTTTCGTCGTGTTTATTGTTTATGTATACAACAAACTGGTCTCAACGTTTCGACTTAAAATACTCATTCAGGACATCGAGCGCCTGGGTTTCTTTGCCGTAGTCCTGAAAAGAACGAAAGAAATGTCAACGCGGAGCTGAAATACAGTCCTGCAATTGAGCATTGATAAATGCCCAACCGCATCGAAAGAAATATACCCACCAATTTTGAAACAAATCGGCACACCTCCAACCACAAGCACACCTGAGGAAGTTACTTACAACACACGAAACATTTCACACAACTCACCTTGACGACGACGCATGAGCACCCCACCACCTTGCGCGCCTTGCCCTCTTTGTCGATCTTGCACAGACCTGCCCACTCGCCGAGCTTCTTGTTGTCATCAACCTGCACGAGGAAGAAATATTCCTGTATTTCCTGGCGAACAGTCAACACACCGTCGCGAGCGTTCCTTTTGCTAACTATAGGGTTCCCACTACGGCCGACCAACAAAATGCCATGATTTTTCCAGGTTTTTTAAGTTTTTTCCAGGTATTTTTTGTCTTTTTTGTTGGCTTTGTACACCCTTTTTCCAAAACAAAGTAAACAAGCAATTTTTTACTGAAAAATAAATCTTTTAGAAAAAATTTAAAAATTCCATAAGAATCTACAACTTGATATTTTTACTGAAAAAGCATAAAATTTTAAAACAATATATATTTTGAATTATCACTTGTTTTAGGAAGGCTTTTTTTCAATACAATACAGAACAAAATTTTGATCTCTCTAACTTCTGTTGGTTATGAATTGGAAAACAACCAGTAAACCAGTTCTGATTAGAATTTTTGAGATTTTTTATCCTCAATACTCAGGCTTGAAATGAGTTCTTCATATCAGAACTACATTTTTAAAGTTCCAGCAAAAACTAATAATTCCCAAACCTTTGTCCAAACAAAGACAGACAAATCTGAGACCTCTTCTTTGAGTTGGATTTTTTTCAGATACTTTTTCTGTTGAGGCTTTTGGGCTTTTTTGGGGTGAGGTCAATTTTTTTTTCCAGGTTTTGCAATATTTTTCCAGGTTTTTGCCCAAAAACCCCCTGTTTATCCAGGTTTTCCAGGTGTGACCCTATTTTTCCAGGTTTTCCAGGTGCGGTGGGAACCCTGTAACTGGTGCAAAAGCAGGACGTGCACACCAAATCAACTTTCAACCCGCCGTCACTCTCAAACGAATCAAAAATCCATTGTGAGCAAAGCCTTTACAGTCCGATTGTGGGACACCGCGGTCGCCACGCCGTCCATGTGTGCTGGTGATCAGCAGGTACACTTCATCCCACCGACCCAGGTATGCTCAATAGCGCGCGCACACACACACACACTTTTCCAGTGCCTTCTGCAAGTCACCACCCACCAGAAGCGGGAATTTGGCAGCATTTCTCTTCCGGCACAGGTCCCCCAACCAACTGTCCTGACATCTCACGTACCTTCATGAGGTTGATTCCGTGTTCTGCGCACAAAGCCTCGACCAGACGCACGTACATCGGCTCATCGCAGTTATTTGCCAGGATACACAGATGAGCCTGGCGCCTGAAACAACTCGCACGTTAGTCAGTGCAGACCGAAAATCCGACGCAGACGGCAGTGAGTCTTCCGCAGCTTCATGTGCTCAGACGGGTGCTAATCCTCACTCTTAATTCGGTAGAGGGAGCATTGTTGTCATCACTGAACATTTATGTTGGCAAAGCATTTTACACTTGATTGACGAGCCCACTCGGGACCCACGATGTCGGAACGTTTGGACGCGCGGCCTGAAGGCGGCGGCAACAACTGCAGAAGTGAACCCTTACTTGTCGAGCGCTTTGGCGCACTCTCGGAGGCCCCGGGCGAGTCCGTCGTGTATCAAAGCCGTTTTCAAGACCTCTTGCAGGGCGGTAAATATGTCCATCGACCCCGCGCCGACAACAGGTGTATCATCTCTGCAAAACAAGGTCACAAGAGATGAAAATTCAAATCTAAAACATGGCGGACAACCCACACACGTGCAGTTGCAAATGTAAACAAAGCTATTTTCTTCATCAATGAAGTGAGTTTATCTTCAACAAGAAGCTGTGTGTCTCTCTTGTTTTTCATTTTTTGTTGTTGTTCAGATCTCGTCTGAATCTGATCGATGTGCATCACCACAACTCCTGATCCTCAATGGCTTCGGTAAAAGAAACATGGTTTCTCATCACTGCAAACTCGCAGCAACAAACACGAGGACAAATTTATGCACGAGATGATTTCATTGCAGATAGCTACAGTGAATTTCATGACCATAAAAGGATTGGTTCTTGTGGTGATGCCCTGGATTCTCGGGTGTTCCATCCAAACTTGGGAACTTTGGATCACGACACTTCCCCTTGGCCCACGAACTACCGTTGCCTTCATCAAACCTTTTCTTTTGCACCATCAAGAAATAGATCTATGTGTTTCGAGATTTCAGTGCTGCGACAAAATCGTAACTAGCAGGAAACATGCGGCAAATAAACCGGCGTTGTAACTTCAAACTTTGAATGAAAACGTGAAAACTCACCCTTCCGCGTCAGACATGTTGACGAGAAATTCCTCCTACAAAAGACGGTAAGTTGATCACGAAGTTGTCCAAATTTATCAATAAACACTCTGATGCAGGAAAAGATTCCTACAAATCAACGATGGCTGCTGATTTTGTCGATTTTACTGGCAAGAGAAACAGAAACACTGTACTTACGATGACTACCGGAAGAGAAAGGCCGCAGATACTGTTTCTGCGTCTATCATTGGTCACTGACTGAGTCGCCGCTGCCGCCACCTTCAGCTTTTATACAACCTTCCCGCGCTCGACCGCGTGTCGCGCAACTTGCGCGGCGCAAGTCCAATTTCCAAAACAAAGCGAAGCGCGAAAGGCGTCAAATGAAGTCCAAAGTCCAAACTTTAGCAATACGAAAAATCAAAAGTTTTGCCCTCAAAAACCTGAAAATGCAAACCTGACAAATTCCTAACTCATGCATTGGACTGTTCTTGACCTGTACAAATTCAAAAGACCCAAAAGATCCAAATTTGAAATTTATCTTGACCACATACTTTTGGTAGAGGCTGCCTGTGGGTGCTTTCGGTCTCTGCATTTCGGTGGCTTTGTGAGCGCCCTTCAAGAGCGCAACCTCCTCAAATCACCCAAAAAGGACTGCAATTTTGGCTAATCCAGGGGCAAAACCCCTTTCCTTGATTTGCCCCTGTCTTGGGTCCAGCCCTTCACACCGCAACATTAATTTTGCCCCAATTTTGCACGACATGAAAAAAACCTGTTTCGGAGAAGACTTCTCGGACCTGACTCCGAGGGCATAACTACTGCCCAATCCTGGATCCGCCAGTAATTTTGTGTCATCCGCAGTTTTGTGCACAATTATCATTTTGAAAACAACACGATAGAAAATGTGGTTGAGCCCCATGCACCGAAAATTGCTTTGCCGCCCTAATTTTGAGTCAAGAAAAGGGTTACGGACCTGACACAGGTCCATCCCATTGGAAGGGGCAAACTCCGACTTCAGTGAACAGCACGAAGGAAATTTGCTTGGTGCAGAAAAGGAAGAAAGATGAAGAGTCCGTGCCCTTCTCCTTCAACGGAGAGATCTACACAATCTTGCCATCTGTGTCAATTCCATTGGTCGGTCCAGTGTGTAAAGTTTCCAACAAGTGGTCATTCACCCCAATGGATTCAGGATTGCGGTCAGAGAGACTTGGCATTAGCTGCAACAAAAGGCGGATAGGTGGGTCCCAATGCAATACAAGCGCCCTGGATCCACAAATGAACTTCATTGTGATGGAACTTTTGTTTTTGAACGGTGCGATTGTCAGTTTCGTGATGATGATGCCAACCATGTGAACGGCTACCGACTGGAAGTACCTTTCCAGATTTTGTCGCAGAAGCAAATCCAGCCCAGGGACACTGACCCCCCCCCCCCCGAGCTCTGAGAAGGTGATAAATTTGTGCAGTCTTTTTTCCTTAGGTTACTCTTTCAGCCACGGGGAGGAAATTGTCTTCAAAAGATTCACGTGCGTGTTCTCCCATCTTGTGGCCACCTTCAGTGACGTTTTTTTTCACCAATGTTTACTTCTCCTGGGTTATCTAGCGAAATCTGAGGATCTGGGATGGTTGTGAGCGAAGAGTCTGGGTTGGTTTGACATGTGAACAAAAGCAGACTTGAACACAAGGCACTCACATACCTCATGAAATGGCAACCCTTGAATGGTCTCAAGATGATTTTGCAGACATCCAGTGCGAAGAGGATTCTGAATTGGTGAAGCAAAAATGTGCAGCATTGGGGTTTGCAGCTGGCATCGCGGGCTCCCAGGATCTCTCATTCGGGAGTTTCAGCACTACGTTCCGCAGCAAAACATGACACCCAACACATAGAACTCACCGCGCAGATCCCACTACACCACAAGCACATACAGCAGTATTTTGTGCAAGAACAAGCCTGTCTTTCATTGTATGAAACCCTCATTTTGCTTGTTCCAAGTCAGCTCAAGAATGTGTTGGAAAATAACAAGTTTCTGTCAATTGCTGAAGGTTCTGTGGCGTAACAGTTCCTGCACTATGAGTTCTGCGTGCTGCTGTTACGTTTTTCCACCACGGAACGTCGTGCTGAGACTCCCCATTGTGGAGGTGTGATAAGAAGGGACCCAATGCTGACTTGACACACCAACACACAAAGGGGAGAGAAAAGACAGCCGCCCAAACAAGACGGACAACTTGGACATCTGTTGCGAATATACAAATTTGTCTGGCGTTAACTTTCACGCTTTCTGCCAGTTGAGAGAATGAAAAGGAAACTGCTTTCGGATTGAAATAGAAAAGTCTTAGCGCTTCTCATGTCATTAAGCCGACAATTTTTTTATTGTTCACAAAGCACAGACTGAGTGTGCCTACCTGTTTCAAAAAACTCCCAAAAAGGCTATTGTCTTGGAACTTGTGAAAAATCATGTTCCGTACATATTTGCCTTGAGCTTCCAGTTAAATAGGTGGTTGTACTCTGTCAACCGTCTGTTAACTTGGGAGGTGGATGTGTTCAAATGAGTTGGTCTGTACACGAAAAATAATATTCACTCTGCTAGCTTTATCTCGAATATTGCGGAAGGTTCCGTGCAGTGCTCTGGATACTGACAAAAACCAAAGTTTTCGTTTCTGCAGACAGTTGGAGGGACATGCAGGTCTCCGTGTTCAGGTAGGTCACCTTCTTCATCACCGTCGGGACAACAGAAATGTCAAAAACTCAGGAAAGATGTGAAAAACAAACGAGATTCGAAATTGTGTGTTTTTGTGACAAGACTCCCTTCTGTTCCGTCGAAATGCTACAAAAGAGATTGTGCAGGAACATGCAGACCAGCGTGGTGAAAGAGATCCAGTGTGACGTTTTCCTTTTTGGAACAACAGAAAACTTGGAACATTTGGCGTCTGCGTGAAATGGACAGTTGCAGGACCAACAAAAGCTTCAAGCAACAATGTCAACTTGTGTTTTTGGCACGCATCCATGGCTGCGGTCAACTAGTTTGCACCCTGTTCTCCATTGACTCCATTGCAGACGTTTGTCGTGGGCCCATCAGCAGAAAATGCAGCAGTCCTGTGGGATAAGACGCAATCTTCTTTTGTGGCGTGAGGGTGCAGTTGTTGCAATCTCGTGTCACCTGTTCATGAATTGTCAGAAAAGTGAACTGTGTCATCCGCAAGTGGAAAAAATGCACCTTTATTCTCAGCGAGATGCAATATGCTCCACTCTCATGGCATAGTGATTCAAGGCACAAAGAAATCGCGCGACTTAGGGTCGAGGAGTTCCATTTCAAAAGCTGTTCTGTCTTTTTGTCGCGCAATTGTCACGTCGAAGAAAGCACGTACGCTCACCACAAGATTAAAGGATGGCTTTTGTTCATTGACTTTGTTTGCGGAGTCGAGTCTTTTGCTTCAGACGTACCATCGAGTGCAATGTGCATGAGCATGTCCCGTCGTCTTGTCTGCACGGGAGACCAAAATCACAGTTGCGCTCCCAGTTTCCAAAAGTTGAGAGTGAGACCACACGAGAATGACTGAAGAATTGTCTTGAACAGATATCAAAGATGTCGTTCACGCAGGTCATTCCGCAAGACACAACTGTTCTGTTCATTCGGGAACAAAAAGAAACAATTTCGGGAATGAAAAGAGACTTTGTAGTTTTTTTTTTCACATTGTTCACATGGGGTCCGTTTGTTCACGGGCATGTTTTTCGGTGTTACCCAACCCAACATAAAATTCAATTTCCATGTTTTGTCCCCGCGACCTCAGTTTGTTGTGTCTCGAATGCTTCATCGACGCCAACAGATGCATCTTGATTGTGCTCGAGTTGGATGGTCGGGAAATCTCCATGTGCTGCGGCTGACCTCCGCCTCCCGCCCATTGTTCTCCAATTGACAGCATTGTGAAAGAGCTGGTGATGAGGCCAAATTGAGGAGCACAGGGCTCGACGCGACGCGCATCCTGACACTGCACGGTGCGCGTCATCGACTCTGCCGCTCGCTGAAATTGTCCGTTTCACCACAAATGAACTTTGTAAACTGTACAAACAAAAGAATGAACTTTTAGATCAAATTTTAAGCCAAACTTTACTCATTTCATTAACTCCTTTCTGTTTGCATCAGTTTGTGCGATTTGAACAAGCAATGTACAGCTTCCAACCCAGTCGCGAAGGCGGAGTTGAGGTTGGATTCGGCAGGGTGACGGTGACGCTTTGTTGCGTCTTCAAGTGGCTGGGGGCGTCTCGTCCCTGTCACAAACTGATGGGCAGAGTCTCAACCATATGCGGTTGCCACTGGTCCCTCCATTGTGCGATTCTGGTATCCCTACTGTGAACAAAAGACAGACTCAAGTGGAAGAGCCCTTCATTAGTCTTCAAACAATCAAGGCTCTTTGGTTATACCGTTAAATGATGGAAATTTTGTGCAAAGCCCAAACAGAGGAGGTTTGGCCAATGTGTACTTGACAGATTCATTTATTGTGCCCTCAACAAGAGGCTGGTTCTTTTGGGTAATTTCTGCGAAAACAGCGGCTGCAGTCAGTGTTAAGTGGCAAAAGAACTGCCACTTTCGTTCACCCTTCACACAACCATCGGGCGCGGCTTGGAGTGTGAGAAAAATCGCAATTTCTTGTGTCATTTTTGAAAGAAAAAGCTTGGATAAAATTTGCCTTTGGTGAAGTTGCACTGGTGCGTATTTTCTGCCATGTTTTAAAGACTTTCAGACAGGTGGCGACTGTTCCCTGCTGGTCACAACAAGCTCCAGCGGATCCAGAATCATGGTTGAAAAGTGACCTGAGTCTCGGCCAGTGACCGACCCTCGGAGGTTCGAAATTTGGGGGTGGGGGGTATGCGGAGTTCGAGGGGGCCCAATTTCAACTTCAGATTTTTCATGAACAAAGTTTTGCACCTGTGGTGACTGGAGAAATTTGGGTCCCTGCCCCTGGAAGAGAAAAGTGTGATTTTGTTTGTCTGTGTCTTGTAGTTGCATTCTGATGGATCGGAGAGCCTGCAGTTGAAGGAAAGAAAATCGTTGCACCTGCACAATTGATGCTGCAGAACAAGGGGTTGAAATATGTTTGTGGGATCAGTCTTGTGCCTCACCCTAGGATCCATTGGTGGTAAGGTTGCAAGGTTTCTCTGCACAACATTCGTGTGAGGGCAGTGAGTGATGTGAATCCAATGGTATGTTTGAAATTGGAATGAACCATGCAGGACATGGGTCAATCCCGGATCTTGACAGATTTGCGTGCGAGCTCGAAATCGGGGCAAATTGCACTGCAACTGCATGTAGAGCGAACAAGTTGTGAGATTTTGCAATGGCGACAAAGTTGACGCTGGCTGTTTTCCTTTGAACAATTGCAATTTGGTTTCCGTGAGTTTCTTGTATTTTTCGTGCCGTTGCTGTCAAGCTCTGAGCACGGAGGTTTTGAATTTAATTGACAGTTCGGTGTTTGATTTGCAGAGGTTCATTAAAACCAACTTGACAGTTTCGTGCCGCAGTTCTGGTGTGAGTGATGCAAGAAACAGAAACGTAGACCTGGTGTATTTCTCGTCAAAACTCTTCTCTGCTCTTCAGTTTTCTCTTGCATTGGAAAGCTGCGTCACAAAAGACTTTTCTTTCACTGGAGGAAGAGCTTTGCCAACGTATCAGTGGACGCATTAGCCTGTTTACCCGGGTGGATCCCCCGGGAGAGGATCTCCCGGGAAGAGCGCGGATCCCACGTCCGGTGAACAGGAAGGCGGGAATTACTTAAATGGACGCGGCAGGAAGAACGTTGCATGACGTTCTCTGGCGAGCTATTTTGGATGGCCAGTAATGCGTGTGTTTATGGTGATAGTTGAATGTCACTCGTAAGAGCGAGATTTTATTCGCTGAGTTTTGTCCGCGATGGTTTGTTCTTGAAGTCATGTTGAAAACAAGACATAAACGTTGTGACCCTTTGCTTTGCTGGGTTACAAAACGCTGAAATTGGGCAGAGGCAGGCACATTCAATGACATCAAAATGAAGGGCGAACCGAGAAAATACAGCAGATGCACATAAATTTCATTATTATGCAAATGAAAGGATTAAATTTGGGTTGATAGGTCAGGCCAAATGACAGAAGGTCGCAAAATTAAGTCCGTGAACAGATTCTTTTGTTGACCTTCCCCCAATGATCTAATATTTGCTCATTTCAATGTGAATTTGGGAACATTTCAATGCAACTTAATGATGCTTTAACAATGGTCCAGCATTGCGCTCGAAAACACAATTTTGCAGAGGGAAATGGAGCTATTTTCAGGAAACTCCTTTTTTGACCACTGAAAATTGGAAACCCTGAACATTTTACATTTGACAACGATTATGCCACCCATTTTGAACAGCAGCAACGAGTAACGCACACAAGGGAAAGTGCTGTGAAAACAACACAGGTCTGCATGCTTGCCTTTAAATTTCCTTGAAGTTTGAGAAACGGCAGTCAGGGAACCCAACTTTACTTGCACATACTTCGTCAAAGTGAACCTCCGGTTCAGAGTGGGATGCTGCTGCAGCGTCTGCCTGTCACGGATAAATATTGTCCCCAACCCCGACAGAATGGGCCGGGCAGGATGTAGAAAATCCCACTTTTCTAGGTGAGTGCATTTTCCAATTTGGATCAGTCAGCACTGAGAGGAGAAAGCTCATAAACGAACCGAGCTGCACACTTCCGTATTTTACATGAATCACTCTTCTCATGCATTGCCACGAATGCTTGCTGCGACCGAGAATCATCATCAGACGCGTGAACGCGAAATTATATTTTCACATGGACACACCGTTGGAGTCATGTGTGAAAACTGCCAGTTGCAATCGCCTCTTTTTCTGAAGGGACGGAAACCAAGCCTATCGATGTAAAGTCAAGCGCACAAATGTTCTGTTTTTGTTGTTTTCTTTTTTTCAAAACCTTCAACAGAAACACTTTGATGGAAAGTGTTGTTTTCGGTTGGACCTTCTTTCCGAGAATTTCCGTGAAAAGCCAACCGAAAGGCACAAGGCAAAGCTCCACAGCCACATTCTGCAGCAATTTACAGTGGAAAAGCTTTTCCCTTGTGGATTATGAGGTCAACAGGCAGGGCCGAGGTTTATCTTTGAAACATTTATGTGAACTAACGACTTGACATTTGCTTTTTAAGTTGCCTGGATTGCGGCAGTCAGATTTGATCAAATCCCGTATTGATGATTCGGATTGTGGGAGAAGAGGAAAGCAGTCTGCGGAACAAGGAGAGAGCTGGAGAAGGCAGTTAGTGCGTATTGGCTTTGGTGTCCGTCTCTTTCAGACTTGTACGGGTTTATGCCTGGCCTTCCCCAACACACGCAAATTCGAGTTTTCACAAAAAAAGAATTCAAGAACAGGGAACCCAGAGAAAATCTGCGGATTCTTTACAATGCTGCTTTTCTACGTGGCTGCCTTGTCAATTTACAATCAATCACCGCGGCAAATGAAAAGCTCATATTCATAAATCAGCATCACGAGTGTTCACAAAACCGTGGTGTGTTGGCAGAACAATTGTTTCGGATTTCTTCCGCTGACAGCAAGCCACGGCGCAAACGCGAGAACAACTTACCGGTGGTTGAGTGACGCGTTGGTTCCGATGTTTCACACATAAAAGAGGTAACGAAGAAACCAACGGGATTGATGGCACACCCCGGGTCCCTTGTTTTGCCCTGGTCGTCCCATTTTGAAGGTACCCTTGGTTGAAGTCATTCTCGTTTCGGTGTTCACGAGATTGCGCGGCTTGTGTTGTCTGTGACAATTGTCAGACTTCGGGTTTGTTGGATGAAAGGAGCGCACAAGAGATTTCAGATGAATGAGCTGGGTGACCGTCGAACAGCGTTGACTTCGCCGTACAAACTCTGTCTTCGTGTTCGTGTTGTGCATCGTCTTCCTCGCACGTGCCTCGTCCTGCGCCCTGTTGTTCACTGCTGATCACGAATGCATCACTCAACCCAGATGCATCATCATGTGAGGAACCAGGTCCTCAAAATTGAGCACCATGAATCTTACCAATTAAATTATCGCGTTTGTAACAGCATTAAATACAAATGTGAACTTTCCTGAATACCTAATAAGGCAAATTAGACTCGCGCGCTCTTGATATTTTTATTGAATTACCCCTCGGGGTAAAATGCTGAAATCAAATATTTCCCTACAAGCGGATGGTAACCAACTCTGCCCGTGTGAGTCACTAAATTCGTTAACAAAGGGTAAAATGCGAGAAATACAATTTCCAGTCTATTAACATATTTCCCATTCTGTTCGCATGAATTTCGAGGGCACTGCACAAAAGTGTTTCTTTTCCAGGCTTCTTTCCTGCAGTGTGTGCTCCCCGTCTTGAAAAGTTCCAGAATACGTACGTTCCAGCTTGAGTCTCGGCTCGTCGGTTGATGGTGTCAGCTGATTGTCGTTCGGCAGGTTTGGAGTCGAACGTGTTGCCAACTGATCAGCAATTTATATTTCTGGAAAAGATACCCGCCTTTCAAGTTCAAAGTTCACGAAAACCACAACAGAATTGCCCTGTGAATGCTGGGCTGCCGTGTCGCACGTGTCTCAGGAAGCAACTCATTTTTCCATGCATGTTATGTGCGTGGTTCTTGCAACACTCTGAAACAAGGCAAGTCGCAATCTACGTTTCTACCACTCTGCGATATCTAAACATGCCGTAAGAGCTGGCATCGTGGTAGAAATGGGTTCTCACCCCACAAAAAGGTTCCTGTTCAATCACACAACTCCTTTCTCGACCAAAGGTCTCGA
>JAAUXT010145093.1_pt1 | contig 44336 bp, 50 predicted proteins | sample 7278171 | NCBI WGS metagenome assembly JAAUXT01 (sample SAMN14350112, study PRJNA611818) | marine sediment metagenome | isolation source: surface marine sediment (1.8m) | place: French Polynesia: Moorea | collected 2018-08
ACACACACACACACACACACACACACACACACACACACACACAGAGCATGCAGCACAGACCTGGACCCTGAAATCGACGTCGGCCTGAGTGAGGGACTTGACTAGTTGAGCGGTGTGCTGGAAGTGCACGTTGTCATCGGCAGTGCCGTGGACCACCATAAAGTTGCGGCCGTTGAAACTGCGCGCTTTGGACGATACATTCGCACTCTGCAATCAGGAGGAACGTTGGCGATGACGTCAGCACAACACATCAGGATGTCATGAAATGTGGTCCAGCATGAAATGACGGGGATGTTTCCAAAAAGGCACAAACGATCCGATATGCCGTCCACGTTTGCATTTTAATTGCACGCTTTTTGCTTTGTCAATGACCCAAGTGTGTCGATTGAAAGAAAACAAGTTTGTACTCACAGTGTATCCAGCGTAGTTATCATCGGGCCGGTCAAGCCCCATGTATCTTTCTGTGTACACCGTGTCTGCAAGACGAGACGACGATGTTGAAATCAACAGCTTTTGTTTCTCACGAACTGAACATTCTTTTCAGGAACCATGCTGTATTGACAACGTTTGGTCGAAGTTGTCTTGATTGTCCACAGAATTATTTTCAGGCTTCTCTCATTCAGGGTTTTGATTTTTGATTGTCCCTCTGGCTCGGCGCTACAGTTCCAGTCTGACGGACACTCACCGTAGTATCTCCAGTCAGTGACGGGCGCGACGGCGACGCCGCAGCTGAACGCGTCCTGCGAGTCGTCCCCGATCACGTGCGCCGTCACAAACCCGCCGTACGACTGCAACAAAGACGTCCGAACGATGAAGGTTCACCTTCGCCAAAGGGGAAGGATAGCTTTCAAACACAAAACAGAGCAGATCCAAACCAAATCCACAGTGTGGTCGTGCATAAAAAAACCCCAGGAGTTGGAGGTTGATCTGGTCAGGTCAAGACAACAAGATCGCAACAAAAGTTCTTGAACGACAGACTTACCCAGCCCCAAATAGCTATTCGGTCTGGATCCACGAACTGCAGCGTGTCACGCAAATACCTGCAAATCACAGATAGTTTTGTGAAATCACTGAACACACGATTGGCCACAAAGTCATCAGCGACTTTTTCAAAGCATCTGGTATGGAAAGGGACTTGAAATGAGTGACTTACTCTGCGGCGATGATCTGGTCGCGGACTTCGACGGTGCCCAGGTTGCGGTAGACTTCGTGCATGAAGCGGTCGCCGCGCCCGCCCGACCCGCGCCCGTCCACGCTCACGTAGATCACGTTCTCCGCGTTGGTGAGGTACGTCTCGAACCCGATGTGGAACTGCTCTGTGACCTGCTGCGTGCCCGGACCGCCGTACCTGCGTGGCGACGGGACAAGGGGAGTCAGGACGTCAAGCACGTCAGGATCCTGGTATTCCCAGGGCAGGGAGCCGTTTTCTGTGATCCCGATAAATCTGATGCTTCTAGCGTGATGAGGTTGAAATATTGCGTCGCTTTTGCACGATACACCAGTCAGTGAATACATTTTTGGAAAAACTTACGTGTGTACCAGCATGGGATACTTGGTGAGGTGATCTGGATTGAGTATTGGCGGCAAATGCACTTGTGCCCAGATTTCTGCAAGCAAACGGGCGTGTCATTTTACAAAACCAGCTGACATACGAATCTCCGCAGAGACTTCACAGGGTGTCTGGTGCCAAAAGACACATTATCGACAGAATTCTGTGATTTCGGTGCACGACAATCTGTTTTCTCTTGAAGCGCAGCGGTTTGTTCCACAACAAAGCACCTGACAGTCCCGTGGCTCCGTGTAAAGCCTGAAGGCGCTGCGCAATTGTGTCATGTTCCTTGCTGTGCTTCATTCTAATTTCTGCCTTTGCTATTGAATCTTTTGACGAATGCACTTACTGTATCCCTTCTCTGTCTCTATTTCGTAGTAATACTTTTGCGGAATTCCCTTCTTCTCCAGTCGCACCTTCAACAGGGAATTGTCCTCCATCAAGATGTCTGCAAAGCGAGCACAGGAGACGTTTTCATGCTGCAAAAAGTATGTCTTTCCGCAAGATGTACAGTGGGGAGCTTTCAGTCGCCCAGGTATTTGAGGAAATCATTTGATGGATATCGTTGTCCTTTTTTTGCACAAGGAAACAAGTCATTGCAGTCTTTTTGAGACAAAGCAAATCAATGAGCTTTGCCGAGTTCTTTTGGTTGGCGACAACTTCAGAATAACCCTGGATCAAGAAAAAGCGACAAGCAGAATAATGCATGGACAAGGCAAAGAGTGTGTCACCACATCCCAAGAACTCACGTCTGTCATCGAAGGTGCTCTTGAGCGTGTAGGAGGGGATGCCAGGCCCCTTGCAGTGGAGGATGTAGTACTGTCCGCTCTGGGAGAAGGACGCCGTCACGTACTGACAGTCGTCCGGGTACTCGCACGTGAGGCACTGCGGCGTCTTCATGCGGTGGTCGCTCGTCTCGCGGATCCCGACGCGGAACAGGTGGCGCTGACGCGGGTCCCGGTTCGTGCTGATGAAGTAGCTGCGAGCGAAGAGCAGAGCGTTCTCACATTCTCACTCACGTCTGTCTGTTGTGCTAATGCTTCACACTGACACAAGACAGCTGCAATACGAGCCAACCACAGACAGTTGTCCACTCTGGGGCTGTCAACATTTTGCTTGGGACAACAGCCAACTGACGCGCGTGGTTTGACTGAACAGTCCAACAGAGCATGCATCATCAGGGAGTCTCAGTGACCGCTACAAGGCTTGGTGAAGCAATTTTCGCTGCGTCCGAAACGCGTGTCCTTGTGTGTACTCACACGAGTTTTTGATCCTCGTCGTAGGCGACGACTTCGGTGACGTCCCACGTTCCGTGTGTCAGGTAGATGCGCGTGCCCAGCCGCCCCTTCTGCAACACCAAGAAGCATCGATCTGTGAACCTGTCCTGTCTCCAATCTCCCAAAATGCGGCTGCCGTTCTGTCATTCTACTTGTTCACTTGCGTTTCAAGAAGCCTCACATTCCATGGTGGAGGGTTCATTTCACAAGCGGAGGTACTATTTCAAAGATTGCACTTCGTTGCTTCTGACGCGAGATTGAGAGCTTCACGTGACTCACAGGCGTGGTGATGAGTGCGATGTGCTGCCAGTAGCCGTGATCTCCGTCCTTCTCAGGCAGGATGATCAGGTACTTCTCTCCCTCCTCGATGAACATCGGTGCTTTCTGCGTTCACAAAAATACAGGAGATTCAAACTCGTGTTTGTCTTTGGTGGGGAAGAACAACTCTTTGAAAAGAAGCCTGCAAAACACAATGACCGGAAGGTTCCAGTGGACTGAAGACTTACCAAGTTGACCCAGCCGCCCCTGGACTTTTCAACGAGATTCTGAAAAGAAAAACAGCGATCACGGACGAACAACAAGAACTGTACGAATCCATCATTTCTCTACAAGTGTTACACATCCACGGGATTCAATTGTGCTTTTGTGTGAAGAGCAACTTTGAAATGGAGAACAACAACAGGCATTTCAGGTTATTCCGTAGTTGTTCGAGCCAATAGCGAGTTCGATGTTTGAAATTGAAAACGTCAACATGAATGTTGAAAAAAGTTTTGCACAACTTGACTTTTCCACATTTTGACCAAAAACCAGGGTTTCTCAAGCAGAATCTTTCTGTGTAAGGGTGTCTAAAGTTGATGTGACGTTGACGTTTTCAATTTCAAACGTCGAACTTAAACTCGCTGAAAACCGCGAGCACGCACCACGTGACAGTCGGTGGAGACGGCGTCGCAGATGGTGAGGACGGTTTCGTTCTGCGCGCGGTTCGACCACGCGATCAGCACGTAGCGGTCGTCCTGCCACTTCACGAACGTCACGTAATGATCCCTGGAAAAAGAGTCGAGGCCGCGTAAAATTTAACGCAGCGGTGCGACAGCGTTGTTGATGAGTGACATTTGAACTCGGTGTCTCAGATGTTTGTGAGTTCTTTTGCCTTTGCAGAGTTCCAAACACAAACACGTAATTCTACGAAGACTGCAGTGATATACGGTGTAGGTTATGAATGCACGACGCACCTGCCCTGCATCTCGCTGGGCGGGTGGATCTGTTTCCGCGACATGCCCCGCAGTCGCGACGTCATGATGTGCAGTGAGAACTGAGGGTTGATGTTTTCCCGCCGGTCTCCGGCCTGCAGACACATCATCAGAAATTGTAATGAGCGCCAAAGATGCAAAAGTGAAATTGCTGATAATACAGTGTTCAGACTCACTCGACCAAAGATCTGAGGTGTTTCGTACCTTCGGATACGCGATTTCGTCCACGTAGCCGTAGATGGCCTCGCCCGGGCCGTAGTTGGGAAAGCGGTACGTCGGCACGTTCGTGTCGTCAAAGCGTGCGTACAGAATGTAGGTGCCGTCCTTGGACCACCAGTGCGCCACATTACTGTGCAGGATCTCCTCTGCAGCGGAAAGGCAAAGAATCTTGTGCTGACGGGTCCTCACACAATGGAAAATTGCCTTATTCCTTCATGAAAAATTCAACAACCCCTTGGAAAATAGGTCCGCACAGCTGACGCCAACTCACGAAGACCAGATTTTGACGCAGCCAAATTGTCTGGTGTGTGCGTGTGTGTGCGTGCGTGTGTCTTTACCTTCGTACACCCAGTCTGGAATCCCATTGAAGATGACTCGGTGCTGCCCGTCATTTGTCACCTGCAACACACAACACACATCTGGCTCAAGTGAAGCAGGTCGACTGTTGAGCACTTTTCAACACAGACAGGACAGCAACACACGGTGCAACACGTTCGGTGAGCTGGCATGAAATCTTGATTGGGGAGTTGCCTCAAAAACACATCTGTTTGGACGCAGGTGTGTGGACTTCTTGCTTTCGTTTCGTGTTGTTTCAGATACGGAAAACAGGTTTGATTGTCTCTTTGAAGATGACCCACAAATATCTGCAGCGCAATGACACATGTGTGGGTTTGTGTGTCAGATTATCAAACAAGCAGAAATAATACTGCTCTTATTTCAGGTGATTGGGCAGATGGAAAAAACAGATGAAAGGAAATGGCTAGTTGGTGCTGACAAAATGCGGGCTTTATCTGCAGCTGTTGACAGCGTGGGAGTTTGTCGAAGCGGAAAAGGACTTGTTTTGCTGCTTGGTTTTTGGAATCCGGCCAATGAAGAATACTTCTGCGTACACCTGCGTGTTTTTTGTTTTTGGAGTTCGGCGGACGCGTGTTGACTGCCGTTCGAATGTTCTGGGAGGTGAGACATGCACATCAGGCCTGATCGTCCAATTTGGTCTGGAAGAAACCTTGTCCTGATTGGAGTCTGAATTGGATGTTGGAGTTGGGCGAGGATTTCCAATAACACACTTTTGCACAGGTCTGTGGCGCACAATTGGAGGGCACAGTCAATTTTCGGAGGTCAACCCTGGATCGACTTGGAGGGAGCGCCGTACCTTGTAGGGGGTGGTGTCCGGCGAGTCCTGGTAGTACAGGTTGTTCTCGAGCACGAACGTGAGGGCGTGGCCCTTGGGCGACCAGCCTGCGAACTGCAGTGGCATGTGCACGCGGTTATCCGCCCAGCTTGGGAACTGCACGATGCGACTGCAAGAGAAACAGATGTCGCAGCTTGCTCTCAACCATATCTGGGTCATCGATAACTTTTGAATAAATTTCAAACGGACCAGTTCAGAGAAGTTTCTGCACGAACGACTGAAGTTGTGCATGGTTGGTGTTTTGAGTTTCTGAGTTTCAAAGCGGAGAAACATGAGTGCTCTTGTGTGGTACTTACTCCTCCCCGGGGGCAGGGTTGACCCTGTAGATGATGTACTTGGCGAGTTCCGAATGCCTATACACCTGGAAAACACGTCACACGTTTTGACTTTCTCTGATCAGACGTTCGTCACACTCGAAGTTTGAAGAAGCTTTGACCCGCCCTGCTGTTCAGTGACCTGATTTTCTTTTGGCAGAGAAATAAAAGGTTTCCAGGCTGATGAAAACAATGAAAGTTACCTTTTGTATGTCTTTGGCAATGAGTACATAGTCTCTGTCTTCTGACACCCAATACTTCTCTGTGTTGTGCTGCCTCTGTGGAACGCAATCAAAAGAAACAAATACAATTCGTTCTGGAAAAAAAGCGCGCACCTTGCATTTTGTCGATTTCGGAAACGCTGTCAAAAGCTTGAGACGCAGAAAGGAATCCTCCCTGTTTGGTTTCTGTCTTTGAATTGCTTCTCACACCGATTGTGTCAGGCACTCAGTTCCTTCACGAGCCTTGATGTTGGGACGGATACTCACGAAAGTTTCATTGCGCATGAGGGAGGTGGTTGAGTTTTTGTCACAGTCGTATATCATCACCTCCGTCTCCCGGGACAGGTACACAAACTGGTTGTTGCCTGTAAAACACGAACAACGGTTCAATCAGTGAAACTGACAGGAAGAACAACGGCAGACCCGAAAGCGACCAAGAAGGAGACTGAATTGACTCACCTCCTAGCCATTCGGCGGTAAATTCATTGGGCTGGAACTCCTTACTAAACATCTCTTCGAACGTGAACAGCTCTCCAATGTCTTTGTCCACATTTTCTGCAAAACAGAAAGCACGGTCATCGTGGGGCACTGGTTGTGTGGATCAAACAGAGCAAATCAAAGCGGAATTATGTGTGGTTTGTTTGGGTGGACATTTGGGGAAATACTCGGACGTGGGTCTCGTTCGGAACATTATTGTTTTGATGTTACGAATTCCAGCACTCGCGAAAAAAATGTTACGTGTGCAAATTTTGGGCTGCACACAAATCAATTTGAGAAAAACTCACTGTTGTTGATGTGGGAAACTAGAGGCGAGTTATTTGGTCAGAGTGAAGCAGTTTTTGGTGCTCGAAGTTGTGCAGGTTTAAAACTGATTCCCATGGGAAGTTTACGCGGGGCATGACAGGCGTCTCGGACAGTGTTCTGGTGCCACGCACGTATGACTTAGTTACTCAAGTGGTTATCTACAAGTTGCCATGCTTGGACTGGACTGGAAAGGACGAAGCTGATCGCAAACTGCTTCGTTGGTTCCCCGGTTGCTGGGAGGCCACAACAGATGATGGACAGAACCCGAGCCGAGCCGAGCAGAGGACAGGAGGCACGTTCTGATGTTTTCACAACAGAACCCGAGACAGTGACAACAGTCAGGTTTACAATGTCCATTTCCACTTCCACTACAAAAGGACAGGCACGGTCGCCGACGTGTTTTTCTGAACCTCAGGACTTGCTACAAGAAGCCACACTACAAAATTCTCTTTTTTGTGACATCTACAGAAAAACTACATTGAACAAAATTTGCTACCCTGGACCTGAACAGACGCAAAGTTTGACACCGATCGTTTCTGTTGCCTCGTGGTCAAAAGAGGCCCTGCTTGTGCTATCTGTGCTGACGAAGTTGAAAGTCCCACATCCACCCAAATCTACGTTCCAAGGAGGACGTCTCGAAAGGTTTTCGAGCTGGTGAACACTCGCGAGCAGTGCGTTGTGTTTTATTGGTGGGTAAAAGCTGAGCTGGGCTCAGGGAAAACATGTTCAACTGATGATCATTCCTGCAAGAAAACACAGGTTTTGGTCAGTCGTGTTTGAAGGAAGGTGGTTCGCATGCAGTTAGTTGTGCATTTTGAAATTCCTATTCGCACATGCACAAGCCATCACATTTTCATGTCCCATGCCATTGTTTTTGGCAGATTTCCTTGCTTCAGATAACTTTTCAAAACAACAGCTTGGAAGATTTATTATTTCCTTTCCAACTGCAAGTAACCAAGCTGTGAAACTTTTCGGATGTTTCAATACCAATGACTGCCCAAAGTTCCAGTCTAACAAGGACTATCTGATCTAAAACTTCACATGCAAGTCAACATGCCATGCTGCACTCCACACACACTCAACTGTCGTATTACCGGCTGCTTATAAAAAGTGAAGAAAAAACAGATAAAAATTCATTTGTGAATGTGAATTTTGGCATCAAAGCCATTTTGTTAAGTGATTTCTCAGAACGGGAACGAAGATCCAAATTTGAAGCAACATCGCTGGAGTTTTTTGTTGGTCTGTGCTACTTCGTTCAGATTCCAAGTCAGGTCAAAACTTCAGCACAAGCGAGTATACATGTACACATTGACATTGGTGTTAATTGTTCCGCATTGACGAATTGTGTAAACAAGAGAGATCGTGTGTGTGCAAGCTTGAGTTCCGAGAGAGTCTGATACCCGTCCAAAAATGACAGAGAGAATCGCGAAGAATCTGACACAAAATAGCCCTGCAGAAAAAAAAGAGACTCAGCTGAATAACCAAAACGCTAAAATCAAAACGAGAGAAAACACAAACAACGATTTGGTTTGAAAACAGGAAACAATCTTTCTCTTCGACAGAAAATACGAGTACAATTGGTCAGAAATCCACTTGGAAATGTTCTGGGCTCTCTGTGTTTCCTTCCACAGACACAGGATGTCAAGATTAGTGCACGATGACAAAGTGAAGTGCGACTGACGATCATTTTCACACGAGATTCCTTCTCGTTGGTTTTTTTTGATACACAAACAGAACGCCCAACGCAAATTTGCCAATGTCTTTCACAAATTTTTTTCGCATTTCGCCCTAGTAATTTTGTTTCCTCTGCCTGACGCTTGGTTTGGAGAACAATCCAAGTGTCATTTGGATGAGATTCATGCACTCTTGTGTCAGTGTTTCTTTGTGCTCTCTCTCAGCACGTGGTGAAAAGGAAAACAACGAAGAAATTCTTGTCAGTGAAAACATTGTTGATCTGTGTTGCCATTTCCTTTTCCTCACATTTTCATTTATGGAAATATAATTAGAAAATTGCAATCGATTGGTCATGCAGAAATGCAGATCTGACTGAAGTATGCAAAAAGCTGGGAAAATAGTTGACAGGTGCAAAATTGAAAACTTGACCAACGGTCGTCACAAAATTTGTAAGGTGAAGAAAAATCATTTCGACAAATGAAACAAAAGGTGTTCATTGGGTGTACTTACTTGGGGAAACAAGTATCACAGCTGTAACAATGAGGGAAAGGACGATGGCGATGACCAGTAGAGCGATGAGGATTCCCCGCCAGTTCTTCTGTGAAGGGCTGTTTCCTACCAGTTCCTGCAAAACAGACCGGAGAAGTTGCCTGAGTACAACAGTTGCAACGAATATTTCGAGCTTCTTTTCCCCTGACAGCACTCGACAAAACAGATAGCACAACCACCAGTTGAAAGTCCAGTTGAAACACTCCCGTTCTTTGACATGCATGCACACCACCATCAACCCCAGCTGTCTTCAGCACAATCACGCACCTCACCCCAGCTCTTCCACAAAAAGAACATCGAACCTCTTCTTTGCGTTTGTCCCCAGGCTCATCACTCAATTGTGTAAGTTCTCATCGGATAGAGTTGCTTGTGTCTGACCTCGCTCCTTTGCCACAACAAACGCAAAAATTCGTTGCCACCAGCGACGTCCCCCGTCAATCGAATGCAACACAGGTAATCCACGCCGTGATATTTTGGGGATTAGCTGCACGTTTCGGTCGTTTCCCTTTTTCTCGACATAATGGGGGCAGAATCCCTCGGGTTATCAGGCTTTGAGCGCTGATTCCTATTGAGACTGGCTGGAAGGAAGCAACTTTGATCCCAGACATAAACCTTCTTGCAGTGCACATAAGCCTTGAGTCTCATGAGTTGGAGCCATAAACGGCTCCTAAACAACATCCCTCTCCTTATTGCTGAGCACACTCTCAAAATGACAACAACTCCAACGTTGTCAAAGGTGTAAACCTCATTTGTTGGGGTTGCAAAACAGAAGGATGCGTTGGCGTGCAAAGTTGAACAAGCGTTGTACATCAGAGGAGCTGAAAATTGGATGACTTGTTGGATGTGTCAGCAGACATCCATCCTGAGTCCTTCAAGAACAACGTCACACCCCGTGTTCTGCTGAGTCCAACCAGTTGCGGTTTCAAAGCAGAATGAGAAACGAAGTCCTCAAGCACCTGCCTCTTATTTGTGTTGATGGTTCCAGGCCGTTTTAAGTCAAGAGCAGCTGACAAAACCAAGGTGTTTTTAACAGTGCAAGGTTTTGATCCACAACAAGTCTTGCCGTTGGTCCGTGTCCAGGGTAATAGGTGCTCGTCTGGTAATGTGACCGTCACAGAAGTGTCTTGTGGACAAATGGTAACATCATTGAGTCATCTTGCAATGCTGGGGGCCTTCTGGGATTGGGATATATACAATTCAAGCGTACTTTCGTGACATTGATTCATAACAAGAAAACCCACAAGTCTCCAGTCTTTCCGCACCATCACAACGAAAACGTTTTCAAACAGACACACACGCGCGCGCGCGCTCACGGTTGGGGCCTTGGCGTCAACTTCATCAGCCCAGACCGGAATTTCTATTGCGCAAGATTGTCGAGAACAGAACCCCATGAAGGAAACAAGTTTTGTTTATGTCCTGATGGATTTAGTTGTTTGCATCGTGCATAATACATGTAAATGGTGTGCAGGACGAGGCTCACCCTGATGACGGAAGAAGCCGATCCCATCCCTGCTTTGTCCCAAACTCATTTCTCCAGATTCATGGGTACTTCGCGTTCAGTTCCATCCCCCGTCATCCTCAGAATAGTTCAAGACAAACAGTCCTTCCAAACGATAGATAAGTTGCTGTTGACCAGACGTTTTGTGCAAAAGCAGTGCAGCACCAAAAATGCCGAGAAAATCATCCGTCGCTTGCCTTGTTCCTACAGTTTGTGGTTTCCTAAGTCTGTGGTTCCTGCGCTTGTGCTCAAATCACGTATTGCTTCAGCCTTTCTTGCCATTTCCGTAACAAGCGGTTGAATGCGGAACGAATTGTTTACTCGTCCTGTTTCGGTTTCCCTTCGTGTTCAGCTTGGTGCTTCAGAAACATCTGCTTTGTCTTCCTGGTGTTCGTGCCATGTGGTGTGTTGCAAGTTGGTGCTTTGCACTTTTTTCCGCAGGGTTCGCCTCGACAGCAGATCTATTGAAGGTGTCTGTCACTACACTCAACCTTGTGAAGGTCCCCTTGGATCCAATTCGATTCACCGTCAACAATCGTTTGATCTCTCGCAGAAGACATTGATAACGAACCGATTTCAATAGCCAGCTGTGTCTCAAGCTCCCGGTTCTCATACACTGCGGGCTGCTCACGGTGATTTTAAAGTGCAACAAACAAATAAAACGTTCGTTCGAAACACCAAATTCAATTGCTCGTTCCCTGCAGTTTGTCCTTGCATTGTCCTGGCTATTTTCAGAGACAGAGCTGGCACACAGATGATTGGACACAAGGCTGAAGAGTCGTCCTTCTGCATGGAGTGTTACCGGATATGTTTTGGACGCATCGGGGCGAACAACAAGACTCAGGATGGCCGACTGTCAATGTGAAATGCGTGTCTCGAATCTCAATTATCAGACACAGATCTCAAGCAACTTCCTATGTCAGGAAATGGTGAAGACAACGAAAACCACAACGTCTAACAACATTTTTGTGATGGATTAAACCGTTTCTGTTTCGGGTGTGAGCAGACAAACCTCAGGCAATTTCTTCTTCAGGTGATGGGTAGGGGACCAGCTATGCACCTTTGTCAATATCCCCTCTACAACACCCAATTCACTCGCCAAGGTTCCTGGATACATCTCTGATCGATCGAGCAGCGCCTGTGTCGTCTTTACTGCCATCACCAGAATGAGCGAAAACAAAGACATCGCTCGCTGTGTCGCTTCCTAATGACAGGCAGGCGCTTTTCAGGTGCCTCACAAAAGGAATTGATGTTCAGTTCGGAGGAGGCCTTTGAGTAGTCAATGAAACCCAGACAATCAGCAGCTGTGCACCAGGTCCTCAGAACTCTTCCAGGGCACAGTGTTCGTTGGGGCTCCATCAGACCCACTTTTTGTTGACATCTGCATCCGACCTTTTTGCGTTGGGAGAAAATGTCTTTCAGTTTGGACTCACGCTTTGTTTTTGAAGAGGCAAAGCTTCTTTGGCTTTTGTTGGGAACGAAGATTCTTCATTGTACACTGGAAGAAGAGGAAAGCAGACGCCAATGGGGCTACGGGAGAGATCAACCCAAGGGTGCCTTCAGATTTCTGTCCAAACGAAGCACAACAGTGAATGTTTGAATCAGCATCCTGTTGCAATCACCAAAGCCCGGGGACTTCGATCTGTGATTGTCTGAAGAGCAAGGTGTACCTTTTGAAGGAAACTCGTCTGGTGTGCTAAGAGGACAAATCAGACATAACCGTTGAGACTGACATGACGTCACCTACGTGTTGAGGGCTCATTGAGATCCACTCACAGGCCCCGACGCATCATGTGACCATATCTGATGTCAGATTCGTGTTCTTGTTCAATGGTTGTCGTTTCCCAACAGTCGTTCCACAAAATCGTTGTCACAGTGAGTGTTGATTGCACAACAGAGCTGCAGTTGGCCAGGTGCAGACCATTTGAAGCGGCCCTTTCACACAAAAACGCAAAACTGACGCAAATGGTCTTCAGTTTGGTGCACTCCTTCTGGCCTCACAAAAGGCATTTTCTCAAGTGATTGCTTGCATAAATTTGTCTAGAATTTTTCACAAACACCTTCGAGCAGGTCAGCGTGAGATTGACACAATCTCGTCATTTTGCAGACAACTGGGTCCTCCAGTCTGTGACACATAGGTGCAAGCGCTCACCTTCTTTTTCCTTCGGCAGCAAAACCTGGAACAGCCGATGCGACGAGGCATACTTCCGAGAACACGCACGTGGATGCCACCTTGTGTGGAGCTGAGTTCTGATGCCAGTGTGGATGGTCGCATGTTCATCTTGTTCTATGATGATAATCAAACAAAGCACAAAGACCTCTGCTCTGCTACCTGAGGAAGGCAAATGCATCACATCCACTGGAGGCCAGCAAGAGGCACGCAAGCCACGTTTCCGATGAGAGACAGCTATTTTCGGCTCATAACGCGCAGGTGGTCAAGGAGGCTTTATATTTCACGCTTCGCAAGAAATCTTTGGAGTCGGTCAAGGACTGACTCAACCCATTGATCCGTGTAATCAAACAGAAGTGAATGCGAGTTGCAGCTGTTGACTTGATGAGTGCCTCGTTGATTGGCAGTGATTTGGGCTCGAAAGCAGATTTATCAAAGTTGAATATTTTATCCTCTTTCTGGATCTTGGTTTCACAAGATCACAGACACGGCAGCGCATTCGCTCAGTCCAGAACAGAAGTTATGTCCATTTATGTCAGGTGTATCAGGTTTGGGTGTGCCAATAAACAAAATGTTGCTTGCAGCTCTCTTGCGATAGTTGTGCGTCTTTTTCCCTGTTTATTTTCTCATCGAGGTTTTTTTGTGAAGCTTGATTGTTGTTGCACATCCAGTGAACAGTTATTGCTGTTTTCGTTTGCTTCAGATCTCTACCAGATTTGTTCAGGTCACAAGTGCAAGCAGTGGTTGCGTTCACTGGAAAGTCCAAAAACCATGATCGCTGTTTTGTTCACAGCAGACACTTTCAAGGGTTTTGCGTGGAAGGCGAAACAAAAACAGAGCAACAATTCATGTGAGTGTTGCAAGAGGGGTGCACAAAGCAGATCATTTGGCTGATTCCAATCATCAATATCAATTGGTTCCAGATCCAATCAAATTAATTTGTAGCAATGAGTTTGTTTTCCACATCATTCAAAAAACTGACACACCTGGAAAGTTCCATCCGTTGTTTTTTGACGCAGCAAACTTTTTTGGGGAGATTGAAGGTGTGATTACAGAGGTTCTGGTCTGGAGTTTCGTGCAGAAACGTCCCCGAACAGAGATGTCCTCACCAGAAGCACCACGCAGGGTTGCTCGTACTTCAAAACTGATATTTCAACGTTGACCTGAATAGTTCCTGGGAACCCGTCCCGTGCAGATCACACACTCGCAGGTGATATCCGTCAACACTTGTACAAATTTGTCACAGCAGACGTCCTCCTGTGTCTCAGTGCAACTTGGAAGCGAAGAACGTTGCTCAATTTACAACTGTCTCGTGTCTCAAACCCCTGGGTGACAGTCAACTGGAGGACCATGGCCACGTCAGCCTTGTCAGACTTCCGCCTTGGATTCTGACAATAATTAACCGATGAGGGAACCACAAAACATCTCTTGAGAAGCTCGCTTCAGTCTGCGCTCATGCTTGACATCCAAAAGATTGATGACTGTGGATTTGACCAATCACTGATGACTTTTCCAAATGAGAAAATCGCAGTCTACAGACGCTGCACCTCACTACACAGTCAGGAGTCAAGTCTTTCGAGAGATTGTTTCCTCCAGGTTAAGTTTGACCCGAATGACCAGAAATCAAGAAGTCCCCCAGTGCTGTCTCCTCTGACCCGACGTCGCAAAGCTTCCGCGATCCCAACGCAACAAGAGGCCACTTGCGGCAGGAGCCTTGGGCGAGTTCCATGCACTCCTCCTCTCAGCAATTTAATTGTTGTTTGCGTTGGGGGAAAAGAACGCAGGAAACATCTGAATAATGCAGTGTTGTGTGCACTGTTCTATTACACCTGGAAGTTGTCGCAGCCATTTGTGCGTGAGAAGGTTTCTGTCGCCAAAGATGCGTCATCGCTATGTGTGTTTGCAAGGTTTGCGGAGACTGTGTTCCTTTCTGGCTGGGTCGCCAACATATTTAGTATCCCATTGTTCTTGACTTCTGGGTCAGTATCAAAAGACAATGAGCGTTTGAAGCTGTTTGGGATTGACCTGCACTGTTTTGCAGAGGCAAGTCCTTCGTTCTGTTGTGGCAAATAGCATACCCACCGTCGTTGAAACAAGGAACACAAATCCATGCACAAAGAAACCCAGGTGTTCAGTCGCCAGTTTGGCACTGGTGAACAGATGTTTTGTTTTTGTCTTTTTTGTCCATTGCGTGCCAGGGGACCATTCTTCTGCTGTCGTTGGCCATTAGTGAGACATCTTTGCACACCTCTGAGAATCATTCCTATGCAGGACGAAACCTCGAAGCGAGCCATCCTTCTCGCGCAGTGCGACAACCCAAGGAAGTTCTCACTTCAGTTCACTTCCTCAAAACTGCATTGGAAATTTTTGGAAAAGATTCCCTTTTGACGTTGCACATTGTTTCTTGCACGTGGAAGCGAAAGAAGCACGACCGGCAGGTCCGTCAGTGTGTGCACCTGGTACAGCACCCAACAGATGCACCACAGCAATCAATCTCACAAAGATTCGTATGTGCTTTTGTACTTACAGTCGTCGCCCAGAATGAGCAGAGGATGAGGTAGCAGCAGTCCCAGAACGAGAAGTCGGGCTGCTCCTCGGGCCAGGTAGCGGCGTTTGCTCCCTCCTCATAGTACTCGTAGCCGCCCGCGTGCATCGCTCATCCTGCCCGCTCAGCCGCCAGCCTCGCACCGTCCTCGCATCTGGGACTTCTTTCTGCTTCTTTTTCAGTGTTTCAGGCTCCGAGAGAATCAGGTCACAATGAAGCCATTTTCACCGTGGCAAAGTTGTCCGGTTGAGTGGGAATCGCAGTTGACGTGACGCTCAGGTGTTGTGAGTCCCTGTGATTTTGGCCATGTTTTTGCCTGTTGGAGTCTGATCAGCCCCCAAAAATGTGCACACAAGTCTTTATGGTGTACAGCTGTGTTGGAACGGAATGGTTTCGGATTGAATTTTAGTTTTGCCAGTGTGCCCTGCACCTTGGCGCAAGTGCAGTCAGCAAGCCTGTGTGGTACTGTTCGGAAAACAACGCACTCACACACCCATTTTCCATTTTGGTCCACGGCTCATACCAAGCCAAGTCTGTCCACTGATCGATCAGATTTGACAACGAATCTTTGTTGGGGCAACGACACGTTGTCGGGATGCACCACAAATGTGTTTCTACAGTGACGGACTGACATGCACGAAGTTGTGTGATTCCACTGCATTGTGACATTGGTAACAATTGACAACGAAATTGCCAGGTAGCCTTTCAGCTGCGTCCAATCAGCGCCGCATGCAAAGCAGCTTTTCAGTCCAGACCAGTGTTGTGACGACAGTGAAAAGAGTCAACGTGGCACTTTTTGTGTTTTTCGTTTGGCGGTGACGGAAAATTGTCGAAACTGCGAAAATATTTCACAAGTTCGCGGAAGTAAAGTTGTGTCACCCAAAAGCTGTTGTCTTGTCTGTTCACAAACAAGTACAAACTTTCCCCAAACAACGAAAGCACAAATCTCTCAATTTGATCCGAGAAATGTTGTGGCGTGTTTTGTCGTCTTTTGGACCCAAAGATCAAGACCGACATTCAGCTTTCCTTTCGTGTTGAGTGGGTCGAAGGTTCAACGTGAGAACAGCTGGAACAGTAACAGCCAACAACATGCTTCTTGCAAAAAAAGTTCCTTTGTCTGAGAATTTCACACATCAAGTGAGAGAAATTTAGATGCTGATTGTGTCGTAACTTGCACAAAATTGTCTGCTCAAGCGAACAATCTGAAAATACTAAATGCACAATAAGCTTTCATTTCTACCAATTCCTTGCGTGGTGAAAGTGTACATTTAGCTTTGCAGGACTCATTTTGGTCCCAATCTGTCTAATTCTAAATCCGCAATATCAAATTTGTAATGTATTTGGGGCAATATCTGGTGAGGGACCAAAATAGCGGATCCGTCAATTTTTCTTTCCGCCGATTTGTGCGGAGCCTTGAGATTCACCTTTTTGTTCTCTGCCGCCGCATTTGCATTTTTGGTCCATTTCCGCGGTGCAAAGTGCATCATTCTCTAAGAGTTTTCCTCTGGACGCATGTCTGAAGTCAACGGGTCAATTGGTGAGAAGTAATCGACTCAGGCAATCTGGGAGAGAACTGTCAGAAGAACCTTTGGAACCCTGACTCTTCCAAGAGATTGCGTAGGTTGGTTCTTGCGCTTCACTTTGCGAAGCACAAAGCAACTGACAAGTCCCCTTTTCGAAGACACTGGTCAAGGCAGAGTAGAACAAGACGGCAGGGAAACGACGATCGAATCAAAGGATTCTTTGAAGCTTGAAACTGAATCTGGTGCGATCCGCTTTGAACGACAATTTACAATCAGTGTCACATCTCCCTCCGCAGATCACTGGATACTCCCAGGAGCTTTAACTCTGTAAGTACCGCACTGTCTAATTAACGGCCATCACCGCAGAGATTAGACTCAGAAACCTCAGTAATTAGACAAAGTCTCAGAAATTGCAGGCAGCACGGTGGATTGGATTGTGTCCAAGGCATCGTCGGTGCATACAATGATGCGAGTGGCCAAACTTCGTCACAGACACATTGAGACTGATCCTCACGGTTCAGAACCCCAGTTGTGTTTGCTATTCCACACGGAATGACGCAACACGTGGAGTGCGATGTTCCAACCGACCACCGGCGCACACCTGGGAGTAATCACATTCCTGCAGCAGGAAGCGCTTGCTAACGATATCACTTTACATGGGAAATGAGGAATCCGTAGAGGCGCGGACAACCAGGGCAGAGCAGTCCGTGGGGGACGGACACCCGAGGAACCTCCGCCTGCCCCAGCCGGGTGAATACATCAGTGAATCCTCCAATGGTTCCCGATTTCACACCACATTGAAGGCTTTGGATTTCTGTGACAACGACAAGGCTAATCGTGCTCAGACCAGCACTGCGTGAGATCAACAGGCACGGCTGCAAACCAACACGTTGCCCACGGAGTAGCCCCTTGGAAAATCCCCGCGCATCCGCAGCTGGTTCATTCCCTGGATTATCAGAACACGCCGAGGTCTCTCTTCATTCCACCTCACCGGACCCGGAGCGAACAATGCATCAGACATTGTCTTCTTGACTCTGCACTCCCCATGTTTGATCAGTTCTCCACCAGCCAACGCCATTAGCGAAATGTCTACGTGAAACTCTCCAAATGCCAATTTGCGAACCAGGGCACAGTGTTGTGAATGTGTATGATTAAATGTATTCTGAGCCTCTTTGTACCCAGGCCCCCTTTGCAAAAGGTCAAAGACTCTGCGAGTCAGTGTCCGATTCGCTTGGTTTTCACATCAGCATCCGACTTTCATTCATCAGTGCGAATACGGCTTCTGCCAGAGTTACGACAACCACAGCAGAAGACCCTTGGACAAGACAACGAACAACGAACAGCAAACCGGAAATAACTGATCTGTGAAGCACACCATAATCGTAGCATGCGTTTCTGACTGCGGACAATTTCAGCGTCACTCAACAGAGGGACTAACTAATGCGTCATTTTGCGCTAGACATCCACCCAGCATTGCATCGCTTCCAGACGACTGCGCACCGCTGTGCCGAGGCCCCTCTGATCTCGCCTCGGCTCGGCTCGCGCCCGGGTCAGCAGCGCCTAATGCTCGGCGCGACCCGCCTCACCCCGCCTCTAATCTTCACTAATGGACAGCCAATGGTCATCATTATCCCTTTTGTCCCGAGTTCCTCCACACGCCAAGGAGAACATATTCAGTTTGTCCACACTCACTGATCGCTGTTTTTGTTTTGCCCATTCGTTTCCCAAGCCAGATGTGTTCTGTCTGCAAAAAGCCGACATCTGTGACTTGGACAGATGTGTCATTCGTGAAGGTGAACAACAAAGGTTTTTGTTTCTGCCGCACGAAAAGAGTGAGACAAAACAAAACTCCAGGTCAAGAACGAAATGCTTGTCAAAACATGAAGCAAAAATTACGTACGAGTCCATACATCCTTCATTTTTATGACTCAATAGGCCATTTCTACCCAAGAGTCACACGAAATTTGACCTCAGGCAGCTTGGCAACTGAACTCCTGTCTGTGACTTGGACCTTGCGTCATCCCTTGATATGCAAAGCCACAAGACCCAGCGCTGGATCCAGACCAGAAATTCCGTGTTGGGACATTTGGCATTCTGTTGTTCGGCTCCTGTTCCGGTCCAGATGCAGGTCCTTCGCAGTTGGACTTGCTCACTGCAACCTTCATCTCTTTTGGGTGTTGAAACAGAATCATTGGAGAACCACACTATTGACGTGAGCGACATCTCTTTGCTGGAGTGCAAAGTACCAAGGACACACCGAACGTTCTATTCTCTACACAAGGTGAGGTTGCCAGAAATATGCACGCCAAACGAGACCTTTTGCAGCCAGATGAACCGGGTGAAACAATAGGCTTTGATTGCGCCGAACATCTGACACGCCATTTGCGCAGCTCCTACAGAGCGGAGGCATCACCACCACCATTCATATCGCCATGATCGGAGTGCTGCGCTCCAAGCCGCCCTGTGCCCAACATGCTGGTCAGCTGCAAATATCCAGGTTGCAATCGGCGTGCTCGACGTGCGCACCAATTGACACCAAATCAAACGAATTGCGAGCTGTTCACAGCTTCTGTGTCTCATAGAAGACAAGAATCCAATGGTTCACCTCCCGGTTTGGAATGCGCTTGACTAGCACAGAGACAGAGGTACTCTGCTGAGGATGTGAAATCTAGTTCTGTTCTGACTTTGGAATTTTTGTGATTGTGCTAACTCCGGAGGGTTGTCGCAGCTGTCACGTCCTACAAGATCATCCCATCAACGATGAATTTTCCCCGCCAAAGTGGCAGGACTGGTGTCACGCAGGAAGTTCTGTAACCGTGAATAAGCTCTTGGGTGGAGACTAATTTCAGAAGACTTTGTCAACATATGCCAATCTTCTGCCAATTATGATTGCAACGTCCAAATTAGATGATCACATGGCAACATCCAATTTGTTTTCCATTTGGCCAATTTGGGCACTTGAGGCGGCAAATCTGGCTTTCTTGTGTTCATCAGTGCTTGTTTTGAGGTGGGGCGTTGTGCACGTTGCACAAAACAGCCGGAAGCCTGGAATTTTTCAAAACGAAATTCAGAAAAGTGCAAGCACAAGTTTATCAATGGGACACAAACCGAACCGTACAGACCTCTGCCACAGCACGGCACGCATGTTCTTTGCTCAACAAGGTCAACCTGTCCAGGCTGCAAATGACAAAAAATGTTGTTTCCAGGAGGGGTCAGAAATCACTTTCGTTCCTGGTGTGACCAGACACGATTTCGTGTTGATGGAACATTGACACAAGGATTCTTTCTCAACCCAAAGTTGGAACTTTAGAACACCACAGTTTGGGGGTTTTGACCCGCTTTTCCAAGAGCGTCGTGAGTGGAAAATGCTTTTTTGCCATCTGGATTTGGCTTCTTCATCGTGTCATGAGCATCATTCATTTCCAGAGCTTGAGAGTTCTGACAGTACAAACGGGTGAACTTTTGAGGGAGAATCTCTGACTTGCACCTGGGGCCTCCAGGGGAGGGGGGCCTCCAACTTTGCAACCAATGGCGGCTTGGAGGTCCAGGGACAGATTCCAGAAAAGCGACACACAAACCACGCCATCAATGCGGTGGCGGTCCGGCGTGTGAAACAACCATTGTCGAGAAAGATCAAGGTTAAGACTCTGGAGCTGTGTTTCTGTTCCGATCTCAAAAAAGAGGAAAGCGTCCAAGGCCAAATTGTGCTTCTTCTTCCTGTAATCGGTCCATTAGGAGCAATTTATGCGAAGCGCGAACATCCCCCGGGATTTCCACGTGAAACAAACGACGGCGCGCAACCCCGCGCAGAAACAGCCTGATCCAAAGAGGATGCAACTGGTTGTCTGGAGTCATACCCTGCACTTTCGTGCGTCAACAAAACCGTTCACTGTCAGGAAAGGAAGCCCGAAAGTCTGTAAACAAGGAGGGGCAGTCCCGAGTTGTCATACCAGGGTGAAAGAGTGTGGTCAGTTTTGCTGTCTTCTTTGAGAGGGGAGGAAACTCGAACACCACGCAGACAGAAGTGTTTCACAGGATCGCGTTCTTGTTGCAGAGTGGCGGCCTGGGATCCTGTGCCGCTTCCTTGTGATGTCATCTGCTGCACCATAAACTTCGCGCTCGGATTGGCTCAATCAGCAGGGTCTGCGGTGAGCGAGGGGACCTCCAGTCTCAGACTCAGTTTCAGTTCAGTCAGAGATCGCTCGGAGAATGCTGTGGTCACCTTCACCTTCGCCTTGCTCTTCTGAGACACACTCAGAATCTTGAAGGTGTGATTCAGTTCATTTCAGTTCTTGAAGATTCCTCTACCCCAAGCTGTATGAACGAAAGCCCAACCTGTGTGTCACAGCTTGAAAGGTTCTGTTTTGTTCAAAAAAACACAGGCAGAATGGAATATTTCAGTTTTAATGCGCCCAGGACACATGCTGCTCGGCGTTATCGAGTGTAATTGAGGGTCACTTGTGTGCGTCTAATCCCCGATGCTCAACAGTGGAACAGAGAACATGGCCGGAGCCGGAGCTTGAGCCCCGCTGATATGTCCAGATTGGACTGTCCGGCCAGTGAGTGATGCATCGAGCGCGAGGGACGGATGGACATTGTCCTCAGAGTGATACGGATTCCATCGTCAGTTCGTTCAGAGCTGAGCCCGCTCGCTGAGCCAGGGTCCCTTGACGATATCTATCTGTCCAGGTCACTAAGTATCGGTGTCTACGAGCGTGGAAGATTAAGCATGATGGTGGACTGGCCAGAAGTGTTGTGATTGGGCTCGACAGTACCAGTGGTCACCCCAGCAGTTCTTTCTACACCTCGGCAGTGACTTCTTTCTGGTGTTTGATGCGGTTGGTGAGCACTATTTGATCCTCTGGCAGATCCAGGGGCACATTGACTCCCATTGGAAACGAACAAACCCTGTTCTGGTGTGGCACAAGGCATAATGTTTACAATTTCATGTAAGAAGTCTCGACGTCAAAGTCGCCACCTCGGCATTTCCTGTCGTCCAGACAACGCCAATAGAGGATTAGCTAGATTGGTGTGAATGTCTTCCCTCGACAGATCCTGTTTCTGTTTCAGTGACTTGTGTGCTTGAATCAAGAGGCCAAAAGGAACCACTCGTTGCTTCGGCTTGGCTGCTTCTGACACAACTGAGTCTCACTCAGCAACACTCAGACTCAACTTGCGAGGCCCGTGCCCGTCTTGTGTCGTGACAAGGACAAGTGAGTTTCATGTATCTTTCATGACGACAACGCGCACGCTTATTTTCAGGTCGGTCCGAATGCATTAGCTCAGTTTTTCTGACATTTCTAGACTCAAAAAGCATCTCCCGTCTCAGCAGGGGTTCACACAAAGACATTTCCAGGGGCCTGCCAGGAAATCTTTGATGGGGTCACGCCATGCACAGGCGTGGCCAGCTTTGCATCTTCAGCTCGCAAAAACTTTTGTTCGACGGGCTTTGTCTCAGCAATACAGTTCATTTTGTCCCAGAGAGTGGCTGTTTGCTTTTCTTTCTGCCACGATTTTTGTCTCGCATGCTGCTTCTGCCCTGGAGAGTAGATGTCCGCCAGTTCAGATCTTTCCGGAATGAAGCCGACCGTCCTGTCAACGGACGTGACCAAGCCAGTCCCTTACAGTGCGGCCTCGATTCTAATGGGCACAGATTCCTGCTCTGATCTTCGGAATATCGCCGCTGACTGGAGGAACCCGAGGAACGGCAAGCTGTACGCTTGGGTCGAAAGAACAGCGTTGATCTGGTGTCCACAAGCGGTGCGCATGTCTTCGTGTTGGTGATTGCCACAACGCTTTTCAGTTCAATGAGTTGAAAAGTCACACGTTGCTTTGGTGGATCTGTCAAAGAATCATCCGTTGGCAGTTTCGACTCAAGAACTTCTGAGGTTTCCTAACAAATCACCAGCAAGAGGCGAGGCCTCCATCTGAAGTCAAGGGATCTTATTTGCTCAACTCATTTTTCGCTTGACCAGAGTTCTTCCACAGCAACACATCGAAAAGAGTCGGAATCTGATCAAGGACACAGGAACTTAGACTCCGGCAATTCCACACAACACGCTGCATGATCCACTAGAACTTAGCCAACGCACAAGCGCTCTTGTGATGTCCCCATACCTGGCTTCGATCATTTGAGCGGATTTCCTCTGTGCTCGCTTCAGCTTCCAGCTGCAGTCCAAATTCGGCTTGTCGCTTTCATCAAATTATCTTGTGCACAAGCTCGCAGAGACAACACAGTGTGTTCTGTAATCAAGTTTCAAAGCAAGATGCAAAGCCACCAAGCCACCGGTGCCCAGATAATCTTCAGGTAATCAGCAGCCCTAAATGCTTTTTTGTTGTCGCACTGTCACACAGGGAAGAGCTGGCAACAAATAACTTGTTGCCCTCAGGGAAAATTGTTTTCTTGCATTAGCCAGAATGCAAAATCTCACACATTGTTGTTCGTCTTGCCTTGTAGTTGCATATGCACCGTGAAAGGGCTGTCACTTCCGTATTCCACAATCCAGCAACACGTCCAGGTCATTCACCGGAACGTTGCAAAACCTTTTGCTGGGCTGTATTCGCACTTTCTAGGGCACAACAATTCTGTTTCGTGTTTGTAAGCTCGTGTGAATGTGGATTTACCCCTCATGCAAGTCTGTCTCATTCTGGTGCCATGAACACCCCAAACAATCTGATTGCCGTGCCTCAAAGCCTCGTCAGCTAAATCTACTTTTCGATCAGCTCAATACCACGAAAGAGCACTGGAAATGGTCGTGTCTTCTGTCTGGTCCCAGGTCATTCTGTACATGTGCATCTTTTGTCCAACGAGATCAAACCTTTCGTCCCGCATGCGCCCATTGACATGCAAATCTGGTCGTGATTCTGAACTATCGTAAAGCCAGCAATCAGCATCACATATTTATGTTCGCCTTTTCATGCCCGTACCATCATTGCACGCATGCATACATGTATATCTCCGCACTTATATTCACAAATCAATTCCGCTGATTTTTGTGGCTATTTCACGCACTGTGATGCGATCGAATTGTGCGCTTTGCATCAACAGGTAGAAAGCGCAAAATGATGATTGATATCAAGTTGCGCACGGAAAGCAAAAAACATGTCTCAACACAAACTGAACGCACGAACTCACTGCGCTGTTCTTCTCACTAACACAGGTGCCACTCGTCATTTTTTGGGCTGCCCAGAAGAGTTCAAACACAGCTGTGCACCACGGGAAAAACGAACCAATCCAAAAAGTTTCAAAGCAACGCCATTTTTACCTGAAGACTCATGTGTGCAGAATGAGTTTTCAAAACAGACACTGTACTCGATATCCTTTCATATCACTCGCACGGACATTTTGTTTCACGTGGTATTGTATTCCTCCATGATAATTTCATTCCACGCAGTCTGAGAAAGGTAAGAAGAGCGCGTTAATTCGCAAACATCCGCGTGTGACATGCGCACTGCTGATTCGGACGTTTCCAAAGCGGTTGAGCGAAGCTGTCTGAGCGAACAGAATCGGGCGCACAGCTTCGCTCGTCGCAGGGTTCGTTCACGTCCACGTTCTCCGCGGCGCATTTTCGAGCTGCGTTTGTGCGTTTGTACAGAACGTCGCACAGTCAACATCTTTTCAAGTGAACAAAGCACTCGTTGTGAACTCGCAGGCTACTTTCGTTTCGTTCAGGCCGAACTTTTCCCGAGAAGCTCTTGCACCAAAAGAAGTAAACCCTCCTTGTCTGAGTGTGTCTAAACGCACGAAATGATCAGATCCCCAACTAAAATATGGATTTCATATCAACAGTAAATTTAGCTGCGGATGGATGTTGATAACATAGTTAGACCCCTCAGGCTTTGAAGGCAATGGAGAGGTAAATGGAATCTATTAGGCATCTATTGAATCACACAGACTTTCCGCAAGCGACAAAGAGACAAATTCTGATTGCAGCAAAGGCAACACAAAAGCCACAGGAATGGCGACTGATTTGCAGAACTGCATCTTGTCTTGATTTTCTCGTGTGGAGTCAGGATCACAGCAATTAAAATGAACTACAACCTCTCCGAGACTTTCTTGCGTGATGATGTTGGGGGAACTCTGTCGTGCGGACTTTGTTTTTGTCTCGGAATCTCCATTCCAAAAACATCCAGATTGCCTGAATCAATCCTGAGTCAAGACACCGAAATTGACAGTCATTGGCCACTCCGATATTAAGCGCAATTTGGGTGCTCCACAATTACCCAGTCGTTGATTGGCGGCTACAAATGCACCAACCTCATTCCAGCGATCAATGATTCCTACCTGGTGGGGAGTTTTGCGTGCAACATTGCAACACTTGTCATCTCGAAGGAGCGAGGGATAAAGGTGCTTGGTTGCGCAGAAGTCCTCACAACTTCATCACACTTGTCACCATCAGACCCGTTGGGCTCAGTCGATTGATTATCTTCAGGCCACACGCATCCTGATTCATCGGTTCCGGAGGCTCAATGCCCCTTCTCTCGCAATGTATTCGTGGTTCCCGTCAGACTGAAAGTTGTCTCTTGCTGACATTCGCATACAAGTGCAAAAGCAGCACAAACACGACAGTTTCTTGCCTGGAGCCAGTGTGGATATAAAATCAAATTTCTGGTCATCGCTGCGCTCTGAGTCAAACTTACAGTCCCCCAGCACCAGCAGCAAGCGGAACAAAACTCCCCGATGGCGGCGGCCCCGTCGTCGTCGATTTGCGGGTCCGTGTCTCCTGACGCACGCACGTCCAGTTTGTATCCCGGACGCTTCATGGACAGCCTGTGTCCTGCACATTTGGTCGCCATTGACGTTCCTCGTTTGTTGTGCATGTTTGTCTCCAAGGGTGACGAAGTTCACTACGTTGACGTCAAGGTACAACCTCCAAGGCGCGGTCACAGGAATCCACGTTCTTTCATGTCCTGATTGACCGAGTGTGCTTTTCAAGAAGAAAATAGCTGAACTAGTGGTGCAGTAAACTCAAAGATTTTGGCATGAAGAGCCATGCTCGACAAAGAAAGAATTCTTCATTTTGCCTTCTTGTGGTGAATCTGTTCCCTGTGCCTCACCCAAATTTCCTCAAGTTTTCCTGTTGTTGGTATTCCTGCACGTCCTTTGCGTTGGCTGGACAACTTTCAAGTCGTCATTGCATTCTTATCGGAGTGTCAAGATGGCAAATTTTCTTTCCTGTGGAAGGTACCTTGCTACTTAGTTATTGGGTTGGCATTTCCAGCAAAAGTGAAACGTCAAATGGACAAGAAATGACATTCCGTTGTGTGTATTCCTGGGTTTTCCAGTTTCAGTTGTGTTCGAACCAAAAACCTGTCTGTGTTTGGTGATACCGGAAACACGAATCACAGAATACATTTCTGAAGTGGCAAAAGTGTCTCTCAAGTTCCAACTGCATTTACCCGGTTGCTTCCAAATCCATGCAAGCATGATGCAAAAGGTTTGCAAACATTCGTGTGCTTCAACACGACACTGGTCGTTGTCTCATCAAAAGTTCCCGACGTCCACACGGTCATTATTTCTTGCAAAGATCTGTTTGCTGCTGTTCAGCCGGTGCATTTTAAGAGACGCGAAACAGTCCTTGATCCTGCAGGAAGCTGAAGGTCCATCTGATCTCAGCCTCTCAGGGACAGGCGCTCATGAGAGAACGTTGAACCTCGCGTGTGAGTGTGAGTGTGCGTGTGCCTCTGTGAGTGTGGTCCTGCTCATAAGAAAACGCACAACGCTGGACTTCGTGTTCCCCACTGAGACAAAGCCAAATCCAGTTGATTGCCTTTCCCTGGTGGATATTGCCCACTCCACCATCAGAGACGGTGTTATCCAAGTTATTCAGGTAAAATAACACGACCATTGGCAGCCTTATCACCACAATGAAACAATTTCTCACCATAGCAACCATTCCAGGAAGGAAGGAACAAAACAATACAACTTACAACACTGACACCCAACAACAGGTAAATTGTACGTTAACTGCAAAAATCCATTTGAGGATGATCTTTGTCGTGTGACGCACAAACCAAAGCAGGATTGACTGTGGTTCTGACTTCCATTCCAGTTCACAAGACATTTCCAACACCACTGGAAGGGTGATGCGGCCTCGACAGACGAATCTTGGACCTGGGCCCTGGGCCTCACTCACTCACTCACCCTGATGTCGGCGTGTCGCGATGTCGAGGCTGCAGTCATTCTGGATTCTTCGCAAACGCTGTGGCTTGGTTGACCTTCTGCATTGAATCTGGCATCCCTTTATCTTTCCATTTGTTCAGCTTCTGAGTGGATTTGTACACGGCCAGTTTTGGCCCACCTTTCCATTTCATGTAGTCACAACACGCACAAAAGACTCGGAGCTGCCATTGGTGCTTTGTTCCAACACCTGTGTGGTGAATTGACAAGCAACATTTCAACACTTCAGCATGTGTCAGTCGCACCTTTGTGTGACCCTGAACGGCGAACGAAGACTAAAAGTCGTTCAAAGTAGAAACACCTGGATTCCACTTCAATTGTGTTGTTTGTTTTCGGTGCAGCGAACTTCCAGTGCAGTCAGCCTCACGGTTTCTTTGGAGGTCCAGCAACAATGACTTCCAAACTTTCAGACTCACAAGCAAGACAACATGTGCTGGTCGATCGTAGCAGTCTTGCTTGGTTCACAATCCAGACACAAACCTGAATGCTTCAGCTCCTACATTCAGTACAGTTCGAAGTTTCAGCACATGGCACCAGGAGCCAACATCCATAAACATGACTGTATCGCACAGCAACAGACTTCCACCTGATTTGGTGTTCTTCTGTGAACACGCACTGTCCGAAACTGTTGTCAACAACTCTAATGTTTTCAGCAAAACATTGTTGCAAAAACCTCGATTGAGTTTTTGCAAGACTTGGCCATCTGCTTTTGATTGCCATGGTGTTGAGATTGAACACAAAAATTCAACTTGCAAGAAAGTTCAAGTTCGTGATCAAGATGCAGCACAAGACTTCGCTCACGCTGGTTCTCAGGAAACCACAAGCACGTCAACACACGCCAAGAAAACAAACAGGATTTCTGCACGAAAAGCAAAAGTACCTGATTGCAAATCAATAACTTGAAGTCAATGGATCAATAGTGATCAAGGAGTGATGCGTTGAGGTGCGTAAACTTGCTGCAGGCAGAATTTCTGTTTTTAGCTTCGGTCAAAATGTTGCTTTTGGAACATCAGCCAATTAGGTTTCTGGGTGAGCCAAGAATTGCACGTTGAACGCAGCGTCCAAAAAACGAACGTACTGATTGCTTCTGAGGCAGCGCACGCTGGGGCCCAATTCGGAGACAACAACAACCAGGTGTTGCAGTGACACTGGGTCCTTCAATTTGGTGTTTGTGATGTGCAGTATGACTTCACGCAGGACCAAGATGCTTCGCCCGTGAGCCAGCTTTTCTGGTTATGGCAATGAAACTCAGGAGGAAACATTTTGAAGTTCAAATCCACATTCAATAACCATGCTTGACTTGGCTCTAGCACAAAGAGCAGAAGATCCAAAGAAGCAACAACCCGGAAGGCTCTGGATCTGCCGGTCCACGGCCTTGTGGCCGAGGTGCTGGACTTTTCACACCCACTCAAGCAGACCAGCAGCCTGCTTTTCACATGAATGCTTTCGAAAACGAACATCAGCACAAAGATCGAAAGTCCTTTGACGTGAGCTCTTCAGAGAAATGTGTGGTGGTTCCGCAGGGTAAGCCACAAGCAGGTGCATGTTGAATTTCACTTCAAGAGAGCCAGGTTCCAACGTCATACTGGCAATCATGTCCGGAGTCCGCCTCGATGGACCGATCGACTTCAGTCTGGACATTTTGTTGACGAATGAAGGATCCGCACGTAGGATGACAACATAAAACGAGCGCATTTGGAAAGACCTGTGCTGAAAAGAATTTCTTACCTTGCCGGAGACTTTCGGAGAGCTGGACACCGTCACTGATCTTCCATGCATGATTCTGTTGACCTGTGCAGCTCTTTATGATCACAAAGGCATCCCATTTTGTGCGAGGTCTGTCAAAACGGTTGAGCCTCCCTGGCTTGCAGCCCACAGCAGTTCAAGTGAACGATTGTGGCCTGCCAGTAAAGTTACACTCCTGTTGTTTGCTGTGCTGCTCTCGTAGGAACAACAGGTAATTTGCTCCAAAGACTCAGACTCTTGAGCGTGTGTCCGTTGGCATCTGTAGATCTACACACCAGAAAAAAACCTGATGGAGAAACTCTGTTCACACGTCCAACCTTCATTGCCGTCCAAAGCGATTCCATCTCCTAATTCTATTCTGTCTTCAACAAGGCCCAAGGAAAAAAGGCAACCAACTGCAAAATTCTGTCTTCTATGAACACGCCTCAACCATCTTGGCTGCTTTTCAGGGAAGAGGAAACTTTCATTTATTCAAGAGAAGAACAGTTGAGAGCACTTGGGAACAGTTGCATTGAATTTCTCGCATTTTTTATTTTTCCGGGAGGCGTCATTCGTATGCAGAACGATCTTGGGAGCTACGTACGTTGGAGATTTGTTTTTCACTCCAGTTCAAATTGAAGTTTGAGCCGCAGAGGGCAAAAAAGTCTGTTCAATATATATATATCTAATGGTCTCGTATGAAGTGAACTGGCTGGCCAGTGTGGAAGCTTCTGTGTCAGCAGCAAGCCAAGAGTAGGACAACGAGCTGGACACACCAGCTTCACCTTTGGCGGGGAAGTTCACGTTTTCTGACGCCTCTGGTTCAAGGGGGATTCATAAAATTCAATTTCATCTCCCTGGCTTTTGTTAAAGCATGCAGAATACAGGGCACAACTGAAACAGTCCTGCGCGGATGGTTGATGGTTGCCCTTGATCAAGCACTTTGCCCAAGTGTTTATTTGTGCCTGGAGACCATTTCTCATACAATGGCTAATGTGAGCAGAGTCTGTGAAGGTCCTTTTTCCAATGCTGTGTTGAGAGTGAACAAGATCCTCAGTATATGGCATGTCCGACGTGCATGCAAAAAGCAAGATGGTTCACATGCGTGCTCCCACAGAACCTTTACATTCCTGTCAACACAAGGTCCACTCCAGATCACTGTAGCTGGCTAGATTGGAAGCCAAAAGGAAGCGAAAGACAAATTACCTGCCGCAGACTTCCTCCAAACAATGATTCAACGTGGACTTCCCGTGCAGGTTTAACCAAGAGTACTCCACTACAAATTACAGTGAGATCGAACACATTACCAGAGGCACCTGTGGCCTTGCTCCAACGACTAGTTGAACTTGAGCTTGGCATCCACGGTACATGTCGGGCTTTCACCTCTCAACCACCCTCCCCCTCACAAAAAACAACAGAATTCCATATTTCTGCCAGAAAATTGGTGTCTTGCTTTTGGGATTGTGAACCTTTTCAATCAAGGTGCGAAAAGCAGCAATGCAAAAAATGAATTTTATTCCCATTTGTTGAAAGACACGATCTGTCAGCAGAGAAAACGAAAAACGAAATTGCTCCACTGGAAAGATTGTTCCACTGGTAGAAATGCTTGATTGAATCGCTTTTTCCGAGCAAAGGAAAACGTGTCAACACGACTCACTCTTCCCGCTGGTTCGAAATTTTGCTTGCCGAATCAGCTCAGTCCACAGACCTACAGATGCTTCACTGTTCACGTCAAAGTGCTCCAAGCCGCAACCCCACAGAGCAAAAATCCATTCTGTTGCCAGTCCCGACACCTTGACAATTTGAACCATCCAGGACAGGTTTGAAGCCTGGTCCATTTGGCTGTAACACTGATGTTCCCTGTACCTACAGCTCAGCATCCTGTGCGCAACAGCTGCACAAAAGCTGTTGTGCAGGGCACGAAAGAAGCGGATTCACAGCGACAGCGTGCACCACTCAGCAGTTGGAGGCAGATTCCAACACACTCTGCCAGGCAAAATCTCACCGTTCCAGTTGTCCCTCACGATGTTCGTCAGAAAAGTGCGTTTCAACAAGCGTTTGTGTGGGCCTCTTTGCGTACACTGGCAGTGTTGACCTGTATTGGCACTGCGATCCTGAATGGTGGCCTTTCTTGGCAACTTGAAAAAAGGAGAAATTCCGGTGTTTTGCGTGACCAGGTCCTGTTTATTCTGAGGTCATTGGCACAAGCCTGATGATAATTTTTCCCTTTGTCTTTTGGGACCAGCTTGTTTGTGACCGGGCACAGGAGTCCACTGGTCCACTGTACTTAGGCCAAACTTCAAAAGACTGTGCCAGCATGCCATAAACGAATCTGTTTGATCGTCATGGATTTCCGTTGAATATTGTATTTGTTCATATTGTTCAGCAGTTTCCTTTCCATTTGAGTTGCTCATCGCAAAGAATGGTGTTTCAGGCTGCAAGGCTCAGGGCCCACTTGTTTCCTGGAAACAACGCATTGAACCCACAGGACCCACCGCTTCTGAAGATGAAACGAGAGATGTTGAAGTGCGATCGTAGATCTACATCCATACACAAAACCTCTGTGCCTCCTTGTTGAACACCCATCTATCATTTATCAAAAAGGCTATTAAAATTTCATAGCCAAAGTGCAAAACACTGCAATATTGCACATTCTGCATTGTCTTCCGCCCTGATGCATCAGCCTCTTGCGTTTCCTTCTTCATCTCCACCAAAGAAGGGTGTTGTCTGCGGAATTTGAATGAAGAACAGTGCTCAGTTGAGTTGGCCATATTCCGTCCAGAAAAGACGTTCGTTTCGCAGGAGGGGATCTGAGAAGCGTATTGGTCTTTTGGGCTGTTTCCTTGTTCCATACAGAAGTCGACTTCAACACGGTTTTGGAACGATCTGGTCAGTTCTTTGAGGAGTACTTCCTTTGAACGTGGGAAAACACACACTCTCAAGATTCTTGTCGCAGAAAGGCTCTGATTCTGTGGTTTAGAAGTCAAGGTTGTTTGTGTTCAATGCGCAGACATTTTCAAACTGTTGACGACTTTGGAAGAAATGTGCGCAGTTTCACTCAGATCAGGCGTGCAGCTTGATGCGCTGATTTCTTTCATAGCATCAGACTGGGCAGGGGAGAAGTGTCAACTTTTTGTTGCTCGTCTACATGCAAAACGAGTCTCTAGTTTCTCGTTACTTCACACGAATGAGGCAGAATCTATTTGGCAGCGTGTGCAAGCAAAACACCCACAATGTCTGTGGATTCTGTGTTCATCTGTGACTGAATGTTCTGAGATTCCACCGTGGGCGAAGTGAAGTGGGCATTTAAACCAGAAGATTCGAGGTGGGCTTGGTGTCTTCCTGTCCTTGTGCTCTTCACTTTGTGCCCTGCATCTTTTGGATCCGCATCTTCTCACTGAACGATAAAACAATGAACCACCAGGTTTGTGATCCTGAACTGCACAAACCGAACAATTCCCCATCCCCCGCCTTATTAATAACTCGGCTTCCCCACTTCGCACCCGGCACACTGCACCAATTCTTCACCACTTGCACTGCACCCCAGCAATAGCCCATCGTTGCGAGTGATAGATCCAACAGGCGAACGTCAATTGGCAACCTTCTCAGAGACCAATTTTGCTCGCCCACATGGCACTTTGAAACTCAGCTTTACATTTCAAGAGAAACACCCGACTTGCGTAAAGTCTTACATAATTAATCCCCCATCGGAAAAAATGAAATGGGATACACCACTAAGTTTTCGCACGTTTCCTCTGTATGTTCCTTCATCTCAGTGCTCTGGCTGATACAACATGACTCTCTGATACAGCGAACATCTGCTTGGTATTTTTCTTGGCGGCGGCTGAAGCTTCCCAAGATTTGCTGCAGATGAAGTGCGTGGGTTCAAATACTCAAATGGCATTTTGTTTCAGGTCACCGAATCTGAAAGTGACATTGGTTCCCTGCAATTTTTTTTCTTCCTGCAGCTGCAACAAGCCCGCAAAATGTGATGTCGGACCCAACATTTGGACTTTCCTCAGATCGTGTGAGGCATCGCGAAGACGTGCCAACTTTCCCGTTCTTGTGAACCTCGGGCCTGGAATTGGTTTCAAAGGCGGAATCCCTGTTTTGGTCTTTGGGACTCCACCTGGCAGACAATGCAAACTTTGAGTACATTTGCTTGAGATTTTTTGCAAGGGTGGCACAACCAAATTATGGGACAATTCGGTTTCAGGAGACCCAGCCTACGCCCCTCGATTGACCACGATAGCTTTGAATCGCTGCCGCGCGAAGGTTCGCTTGAATCCACGTAGAGTCAACAAGCACTCGTATCATCCGGAACACGGTTTGTTCTTGGTTAGTGTGGAGCCAAGTGTGATTGCAGAACGTGCGACTGGATCATCCGCCGTCATGATGGATGAAACTCACGGGGACCGAGGATACAACAAGCAGCACCGTCAAAACAAAAGCTTCAGTGTGGTCGATGCAGGTGTCAATTTGCGATCAGGCTCTGTCTTACATTTGACCACAATGGGGATTATGATATGCGAAACAAGCAGACGACATGATACCAGGTGATGTTGAGTCTTTTTCAATAGCCTTTGTTGACTGGTGTGCAAAAAATGGTTCTCGCACGGTGCAGGAGTATGTTACTTTCGACACAAAAACGCTGTTCATAAACAGAGAAAGGTGACTTGTGGGTTGCAAAGTCTCGGTTCTCAGAGTGTTTCACTCAGGAGCCGTGTATCTCGTTCGACCTGCATGATGCAACAGCCATCAGCAGAATCAAACCAGACTCACTAATTACCTCAATTACATTGAGATGAATGCGAAACCTGGATGATTAATCTGAGTCTGTGGTTCTCTGCAGCACACAATACATAAGTTGTCCGCATCGTGGTATTTCAGTTGTTATTTTTGCCCCTCGATTCACTGTTGACTTGTGAGAGCAACAGAATATGAGGGAACATGAGGAAACGTTGTCAGTTTGAAACTAATTTCTACCTGCAGTGTCTGTGCAGGTGTGAACTTGTTCCGCTCTTGATGGAACATTGTTGGATCACGAGAGCCTCAGTTCCCACGGGAATTACAAAACTGGGATCATGAACCTGTCTGATTACAGAGACAGTTTGGTTCAAATGGTCTGTAAGACACTGGAAAACTGTGTTCAATGAGACCGTTTTTCGAGACGTTTTGAGGGACACAACACCTACACAATCCAGTCAGTGTTGTTTGCCCACACGCTGGAACCTTGCTGTCCAAACACCCAACGTTGTGCGTTGCCCTCCTCCAGACTGCAACAGCTTTAGGGGCTTTTTGGATGAAGCAAGACGACCCGAGAGGGTGTAACTCCTCAACAGATACACCAGTCGGTCGATTCTTCAGCTAAACAACCACATGCAATGAAGGGAAGTCCACCGTTATTTTCCTCAATTTGGCTTCTTTGAGACTTGCGGGTTGTTGCGGATTGTTGTGTTTTCCATTCTGTTTGATGAAGCCTGGACTGGACGGATGCTGTCGAGCAGAAGTCGTTTGCGATGGAAAGGTGGACGAATGAAATGAATGGGAAGAACAAGAGACGGGCGGTTTCCCTTGTTTCCTTCAGCAACTGTTCGTGTGCTTTCGAATAGATTTCGAATGCACAAGTTGAAATGTGGCACATTCAATGCATGCATGCAGACGGCTGCATTTCACAGTTTAGATTGCTAAGTTCTGAACAAATCAGAACCGGCCCCAGAAAGCCTCCTGCTTGAATGTCGTTGTTCCTCAACACACTTTCCGTGGCCAGTGAACTTCAAATGAAGCTGAAACCTGGATTTCCAACCTGCATGCAGAGGGCGCAGACTCCTGGCTGAAGCTGTGTGGTTTTAAGCTTTCGTGCAGTGGGCCCTCGACAGAACTTACACCAAGCAGTCGTCTGTTCTGCGTGCTTCGTTAATTTGTGCCGTGCGGAGAGGATGGTGTGACTTGTGAAAGTTTGCTTTTTTTCCTTTGTGAGCAGAACACCCCACAAACACGAAAACCAAGGCAATCAAACACGCACAGTCCCTGCTGAGCGAGATATGCTTTTTCACAGTGCCACATGTGCACAATCTGACACTAATGCCACTTTATTAGGGAAAACTAATTGTTTTTTTCCAACGATCGCCTGCATCATTTATGAGATGATGAGCAGAAAGCTTGTCAGGGAAAGTCTTCATTACCCGGGAACACTGCATGACCCAATTCCTCGAAATGAACAGCAGCGTTTATGGAAATGCAGGTCGGGCTTGTTCATCAACAGCACTCACAAAATGCATGTCCTCTGGTTCTATCTGCAAATATTGTCTCGGTTGTTCCCGAGGGCTCTTGGGGAACATGAGCAGCCACGACCGTGGTTGAGTCCCCAGTGTTCGTGGGGTCCACAGGTGTTCCCGAACAAAACCGAAGCTGTGTGACCGCACACGACAGTCCTGCGATGTTTTGGCAACAGAAAGTCCAAACGTGTCAACTTGCTCAGACAAGTCGGTGGCGGATTGAGGTCCTTCATGCCGGTAAACCGACAGATGAAAATTTGTTTCGTCCACATTTCAACGTTTGTTTCGAGGACACCACCGTTCGCCCGTGGATGCAGCGCGTCTTCTGCCCGGCTGTGAAGAGACGGCGTGTGGTGGGTAGCAACATCAATTATTCAGGGCGGCCTTTCCAGAGGATGAGCGCTGGTCTCAGGATTCTGCTGCAGGCGACACCTGCTCAACTCCTCCTCATGCTGCCGCTGGAGTTGTTGGTTTGCATGGGTCACTATGTCTTGTATTCGCTTCCTGCTTCCTTGAGAATCTGTCTGGGGGCTGTGTGTTCGTCTGGGAGCTGTTGTTGTGACAAAAACAATGTCCTCTGTGAAGGATGGACCTTGATCATGTTTGAAGATCTGTGGAAATGTGTCAAGTGTTGGGAAAGACAACTGTGGGCAAATATATGCACGCGAACTACAAACACACACGCACACGCACACCATATTCGCGAAAAAGAAGATACAAGAGGAAGGAATGACGAAAAAGTTACCGTGCAGATGTGCGGAATTGTCCTTGGAGTCAAGGGTTTTCCTTGTCCTTGTTGTTTTGCTTCTCATTGTCAAAACTCACCTGGTCTGTGGAGAATCTGTCACTGAACTTCTGCTGAACTTGGTTCACTGACCTGAAACTCATTCGGTGTCTCTCCTTGACCATCACGACAACGAACACGAATGTTTGTGCGACCAAAGCGCGTCAAACATTTGAATTTATCTCACCTTTTAGATGCGGAAAAAAGCGGTACTCGTTTGACCCACGTCGAGGACGTACGTGACTACGGACAGCGTGAATCACGCCTTACCTGACGCCGGGAACAAGCGCGATCTCACCTTCTGACGGACATCTGTCGTCCGTTGCCAAGTTTTGTCCCGCGGGTTGTGATGTTGAATGTGTCAGTGTTTGGGCCCAATTGCAAGGCGCAAAAACTCGAACTTACCTGCAAAAGAGAAACAGAGTATTGTCACAAATTATTGGTGGTGATTCGTGCTGCCTATTTCGTGACGAACTTTCTCCAGGACTTTTGTGAAGTCTTTGGCAGATGCAGGAATCTTGAACACAAAGCTGGCAAATGTGGGGTTCTCCTTGCGATGCATTGTTGTCTGTCAGGCGAAATTGAGTTTTCACAATTTCCAGTCGACACATCGACATATCAAGGGCAAACTGTCACGATGGATGTCGGGGCTTCATTGGTTCCAGTCAAGTCTCTGGCCTGCCAAAACCCTCAATCTGGACCTGTTTGAGACCTCATGCAAAGTACACTCTCATTTGGTCCCCAGACCAAACCGTTGATCCACAAAGCAGTGATTTCGCATTCGAATCGTGCGCACCCCGGGTTTGTGTCTGCCGGAACCAACGATGTAAGGGTGAAAACGTCATTGGACGGAACCCAATTTCATGATGGGCCTGACAAGATTTTGGTCAGGCTTTGTGTGAGCCAAATCAAAATTACCCTCGCGAAAGAGACGATTTCCTCAGCGGGAATGAACAACTGCTTGTAATGTACTGCAGTGTGTCAAAATCAATGCAGCCTAATTCTCACCCTGTCATTGTGTGTATTGATCGAGGACTGTTCTGATTACAGATCTGAGATCTCCCGTTGTCGCCACGGAAGAGGAAACTGGTGAAGCACAGTTCTTCGGTGCTGCATGAACAACACGAGATTCAGTACGAATGTGCAGATTTATGAAGGGTTCCTACGTACGGAACACAGCAGTTTCGTTGGCACACAAACCGAAACAGAAAGAAGTCAGAATTTTCAGTTGCACTGAAGACTGTTCCAAGCAAGTTTCACCACGACGCCTGGAGTTCCCACCGCCTGAGGTGGTGCGTGCGACACGTGACAACAGAGGCAGAAATTATTCCGGTTTACCTGCACGACGGCGCCCCGCCGCCCCCTCTGACTCGCAGCGCAGCGCATGTGCCACTCCCGAACCCGGTCCAACTCATCTTTCTCCATGCGACCCATCGACTCGAGTCAAAAGCATTCATCCGACGGCTTTTCTTGAATCAATTCTATCTCGTTTTCTGGCGGTAATCAAACTGTCCTTGTGCGTTGGAGCTTGATACACGTATCCGTGGTTGTTGAGGCTGATGAAAGACACCACAGACCAAAATGGCACTTCCCCCTGCATTCGCACCACTTCGTCAGAACTTATTATACGAACAAATGACTGAAATTCTTTGCGCCACAACATTGTTTGAAGACTGGCGCATAGCAGTGCTCCAGTTCGAATTGGCATGCTAGGATTTTCTACTTTGGAGGTTGGGGTTTATCTGCGATTATCCGTGAAGTTGAAATCGTTCTGTCAGGAAACGAGCGAATCCACTTTACACTACACGCTCCACAGGGTCTTCCTCTCATCGTGCTGCAAACACAATATCTCTCGCTATTTCTGCGGTGCTGTTGTAGCTTAGAATCCACAGATCACTGACCACACTGTTACGGCCACTTCCGGTGCAAAATCATCGGGTCAACTCTTGCTTGCACTTGTGCAGTTGGTGTCGAGTTTGTCTTCCTCGATTCCTGTTCCTGGTTTCTTCAAAGCACTGAGCAAACTACACGCAATTTCCTCCAGATTTGTGTTTCGTTTGTTTCAAGAACAACTGCGTGGTTTCCTTGCCGAGCGCTTGGAAGACTGTGACACTTTCGGAGCGTTTAGTGGTCTAACGTCTCCGTTTGGGTTCATGTCAGTTTTATGAAATATTCAAGCGAAACTTAATGTGATGAAGACAAATCTGCCACAGCCACGAAGGAAACCAGTTGGGATGTATCATTCACTTCTTTATGGCACTGCTCCTCATAGAAGAACCTGAAGTCATCTGTGCGACACCTGAATCCAATTCCAAACACTGGGGCAGCAACAATTCATACTGCCCACGGCTCATTCAAGCTCTGCATTGGAAATGTTCGTGTTCAGGTCTTTCGTCATTCCCAGGCACAAACGATATCAAAAACTCAACACTCAGCCACTCCACATGAATATTCCTCACGTTGTCCAAATGATTGATTTTCAAAGACATCGTGAATTTTTCCACAGCAACAGCAACTTGAAGCGCAAAAAGTTTTCACTGATCGGGATCGTTGTGAAAGCCTTTGAGCACGTTGAGATGACAACCACACGGTTGTTCCAGTTTGGTTCTGCAGGGAGTCATTCTTTCCTTCAGCATCCATGCAAACAGAGAGAGAAGTCAAAATGCAGAGAGATCAGACAAAATATCTGCTGCAATGGTGAATCTCAAGAATCCCTGGTCCCCATTCAATGTCGGAGCCTGAGTGGGCATCGCCAATGTTCGATTCAGAAACGCTGTGGTCAACAGTTGTTTCAGCGTGGACGTCACTACGATCCGGTTGTGCTGTCTCAACTGTGAAATTTTCGGAATCTTCTGGATGAAGACATTCCTCAATTTAGTATCACTTTGGCTGGTCAAAGTCCTATATTTTTGGGCTGAGTCTTTTGACAAGTAAGAAGAATATCCGCGATTTGCACAATGATTTTGATTGACCAGGTTCCAATCCTTCACCAAAGCAAAGCTGAGTCTGTCTTAGTCGCATCGGAATCCCACAAAGACATCCTGTCTTCGAACAGACATCCCTGAGATGACATCTGTCAAGCCCAATTATCCATTTGCACAGCAATTACAAGATACCCGATTCCTTGTTCATGTTGACTCTCGCCAGACTCGCCAGGAACTGAGGCCAGGGACCAGGTACGTGCTGGATCAACCTGTCAGTCTAAATCTAATTAGCAGGTCTCTATGTGGCCTGAGTCGCCATTGATTAATGTTGTGTAATGGCAAAGTGAGCGTGTAGGGTTAATCAAGGTGACGGCAGGCCTGTCATCACCGGCTGCAGACGTTCATCCACCGTCGCTGATCACACACCCCGGACGCGCCGGATACATGATTCGTGACAAACTCGCATGAAAAGAATTGATGCGTTTTCTCTCGGATCGCCAAGGTTTGCTGGTGCATCTGTCTCCTAAGTCAATTTCTGGTCTTCAGTCTTTGAAGAAATTAATTTACGACAATGACGTGAAATGCCCTGCATGATCCAACAGCCACGGGGCTGCCAAATCCCCATCGAAAAAATTAATTTGACTCATTTACACATTTTGCCCCTCGGTACGCAATGTCAGTTTGTCTTGTTGAATTTTTGAGGATGGTAGCTTTGGTACCCTGGGCATACCCTGGGGAGTGGACTTGTCCCCATTGCTTGTCCTGACCCTGGATCTGCTGAAGCAATGTTCGACTTGGATCAAACGCCACAAAAAGATCAGTCGCCACGGTTATGTCGCTTGTGCCTCTTGCTGTTTATGTCTCGTTTTTCTCGTTTTTGCTTTGATTCTTTCGTACCGTGCGATACCGGCGATCCCTCAGGAAGTTCCTTTTTGATGTGCTCCTCCAGCTGGGGTTTGAAATGACCTTTTCAGGGCAAACCTTGTATTTGGTGCTTCGCAACTTTGTTGCTGGAGCCACCTGTATTATTGGGAATGAACGATCAAGCGCAGACGCAACACGCGATGTTGTTGGCAAGGAAATCCACCTGTAATCTGTGCGATGCGTGAGAGTCGGCCTGAGGCAGACCAGGCTGACAGGCTGTAATCTCTTCCATCAGGTTGTGTCGTGCGACATCGACCAGATGGAGCCATGTTTCAGGACATGTGTGGAACCTTCAGAACGTTGCGGACATAAAATGGGATCACCTCTTTGGATTTACCTGACAGCACACCAGTTTGGTGTGAAGCTGCAAATAATTTCCATCCAAAGATACGCGGCATGTGCCACTTCAAGCCGTTCGTGCACGAACAGCCTCCCTGGCATTGCACTGCTGGTCGAAAAGATATCTGTTTAGCCACGGACTGCAGCTGACCGTGCTTAATTTTGTTGAGCACACCACATGCTTTGCGTTTTTAGTCTGGCTGTTGTTTGGGTCACCATGACCAACGTCGACTCACTCTCTAATTTTCAAAACAGTTGAGATTCGCCCAGGTCTTTGCACTCAGCAAGAAATCATGTTTTGTGTCAAACACGCTTGCAAAACTTCTGGGTTGAAATTCCATGCAGAGACCATGACTTCGCGAGTTTTAGAAGAACAAGCTCCAGTTCGTGAAAGAAATTCAGCGCGTTCTCAAAACAAACTTGAGCTGCAACCAAACCACGCATCTGCAGTTTTCCCATGTTTTGGGCTTCCGTCGTCAAAAAATCTTCCCAGGAAGGAACTGCAATGCTCTGTCATGTTGTGTCCCCCCTATTTGTCAGCGGAAATCCGCACATGTTCTGGGGATATTTGTTGCTGCGTGGAATACATGATGAGAGGATTGCCGGTTCCAATGCAAAGGAAACTGCAGCAAAGGACGATTGGAATGAGAAACCTGAGCTTGATTATTCGTTCTGAGCAAGCATCTTTTCAAACATCTTTTTCACAAAAAGTCCAATCCACTGCTGGCTTGCAACGGTCGATTGAAAAAATTGGTGTACAGAAGCACTGAAGGAAACCATGGTGCTCTGTGGTGGTTGAAAGTCCTGCTTTTGAGTAAAAACACGCAAACAATCAACCAAGACAGGTAAAATCTGTCTCCTCTCACAACATCCAACCACATTGAATGAAAGAAAAGTTCGCAGGACATGCAACCCCTTCTGCTCGAATCCACACCAAAGCGAATGTAGATTTCTCTCATTTCCGTGACTTGGTCTCCGACAGCAGAGTGGTGGAGTCTGACACAAGCTGAAGGGGAAATCGATCACAGTGATCTCTGTGTTATCCCAACCTCTGGAAGCACTCAGTGTGGAACAAACCTGGGAAGAGCCCGTGTCCCAGACACCAGATTACCTGTTCGCTTGTTGTGAAAGAACCTGCCGATTACAATTAACTTTCAGCCATGCAGTTGGTGCGCTATGGTTTTTGCCAGGACAGGCCTTGATATCGAATTGAGGGACAAGATTTGTGACAATCAAAAATGGGAAAATGAGTCTCGTTGGCACCGGAAAGTCGCAACAAATCGCGGAACATTTTGTAGTCTGCCTGGTGTTTCATTATCCTCAAGAACCATCTCCTGGGGGAAGGTTTCCATTTGCTCCACGAAGGTAACAAATGGTACAGATCCCTCTGCATCCTGTTGAGTGACAAATTGGACGTCAAGACCTCTGGAAGGAAGATTCAAGTCCCCCCTATCGTAAAGGCAGCAGACCCATCGCATGCAACAACAAATTTCGCTGTCCAAGCTTTTGGAAGTGCAACGCTGACCCTCCCCTTTTCATCATTTGTTCTCTATCGTCTCTAAAATCTGACTGCCGAGGGGCATTGTCTGTCTGATGCATTCAGGCTCATGATTCTCCGCAGCTTCCTGCCCGAAGGAATTGAGATTTTAATCAATCTACACAGGTCCCTGATCTCAGCGCTTCCTGAGCTCGGAGAATCCGATCCCGCCTGTCGAGTTGTCTGAAAGCCTCCTCCACTTGAGTAAATGGAAGCTGGAGCAAAAGGCTCTCCACCCTCGCGTCCGATTGTGTTTTGCAAAGCTGAGACACGAATGAGCAGAAGTCAAGTCGTGAAGTCAAGAAAGGATTGGGTCTTCTGTACAAACAATAGACTCTGCAGTCGCAAGCTTTTTACAGACCAGTTCTTTTGAGCCCGTTTCAAACTGAATGTATTTCCTGATCGTGGGGCGTCGGGTGGGCTTGGCTGCCCAACACCCACTGTCCCGGAAGAGATGCAATGCGTGACGGAATCAGTGTGTAGAAAGCCTGAATCTGTCCCTGAGGAGGAAAACTGCTGCTGCAAAGCGCTTTTCTGCGCACCAACGGAGCTCTCTGGAATCTGAAGTTCATGGACAATGAAGAGAACACGAGCCGTTGAAGCTCGGGGGCGAATTACGTGTCGACAGATTCATTCGCTCCACAACTTTATCTGTCGCTGGGGACCAATCAGAACTTCTGCGGTTGTTCTGCATGCAAACGCGACTTTTTGAGAAGGGTGCCGCGAGCTAAATTGTGCTCGTGAGGAAGTGAGGAAATTTACACGAGGTCGGAACACACACTCTTATCCACAGTGGTTTCTACAACCGTCACACAGAGCTTCTGGCAATATCACCCTTTTTCATGTGCGCAGATTGGGCTCCTATTTGCACAGACGATGTTGAGAACTTGTGTGCTTTTCGAGTGTTGTGAACCAACCCAACAACCAGATTTCCCGGAAAGATATGATCCGCAGACCTGGCGGGCTGTGACAGGAAAGCGCCATGATGGGAACGAAGCCGTCATTGATCGGTTTCCTTTGAGGGAGGTTTGTTCTCCCCGCCACATTAATCACCAGTGTTTTCCTTCAGCATTGATTTGCTCGGGAGAAGAGACTGTTTTGTGAAGTAATCACGCCTGGGAAGGGTACAACTGGTACTCGCTGCGGTGGCCATGATCAAATCCATCTGCTCTCCCTTCAAGTTTCCCAAGCGCTGTGTGCGCCGTTTGTTCAGCTGTTTCGAAAATCAAAAGCAACACTGAGAATGGGGTGCAACACATCTTCATTGGGACGTTTTTTTTAAGATAACCAGGCCTCTGCACGGAAGGCACTGGCAAACACGTGAACAGAAGAACAGCCCTGGGGGACACGTAGTCGTCTTCAGAACGTACTCATTTCGTGAAGACTCGCCTTCTGGGCTGACAACTGACGGCTGTTCTTCTCAACTGATTTTGAACAAAACCAAACAACAGGGGCTTTTTGGCAATTTGGGTTGAAACATCCCCTTGATTGTCACCAAATGCGTCTTTCTCTTCCGACCGAATTGCGCAGCTGAACATTGTTTTTTTCAGGGCTCCAGTGCGGCACGCCAACACTTAGAGATTCCACTCAGGAAACTTCAACATTAAAAGCCACTTTTTCGTCGGTGCAAAGCAATCACTTTCCCGTGTAAATCTAATCTGCGTGTAAATTGGATCGTGAGTACAAAAGGTGCGGTGCAGGAAAGGTGGGGAGATTAACGGGGTTCTCTGAGGAAGCGTTGCCTGGTTGGTTGCTGCTGCGTCTACAAGGCGGAACTGATGAAGGAAGAAAGTGGTGACCGTTTCTTGCAAGTACAGATCATCCATCCGAGTATGAGATGCATAGGATTTGCACTGGAGATCGCAGTTTTATGTGGGTATAGAACACTAAAAATGCCACGCCGGCGACAGTGGGGGGGCAGCGACTTTGTGACTCACGAGAACCTTTATCATTTGTGGAAAAACTCAGAACCAACTTTGACGCAAACTTTGTTGCGTTGTGAACCCCTCTGAGTGCGACTGTGATTTACAACCAGAAATATTCTCTCGTAAACTCTCTGGTTTAGATGGCATGTCACAACGTATTGCATAATTGTGCACATTAATTATGTCTTAATCGTTTATTTCATTGCTGTAACAAAGGCAACTGCTACTTTTCGGAAACAGGACGTTCAATAAATCACAATTTCGCACTCATTCCACTGGCGACGAGGAGTACATTTTCACAAACTTCGCAGAGAAACGCAGCTTCTAACTTCTGAGTTGCAGTTTTGACAAGCACAACCAGAAGTGACGCTCTGTTTCTCCTGTCTCACACACAGGGCACTGGCAGCCACATCTCAAAATGACAAAACCACTTGGTTCCTTTCAAGGTCGACGAGGACGATTCACATCGCACGTGATGCCGACCAGCAAAGCGCAGAACTGCATTTCTTGTGGTCTGGCGCAGGTTTCAGTCATTTGTCTCGTCCAAGCAAAGTACAATTGATTGGTGAGTTTTTACTGGTTGGCGACTCAGCAAAAAAGTCGTCGATGCCTCACAGTACATTTTCAGGAGAGCGGATTTCTGAGACGAATTGTCCCCCAAAGCGTAACAGCCGAAGGTAGGCGCAGTGAATTGAATGGGTGATGGTCCTCAATTATAGCAAACGACCCCCCGTCCGCTTGTTCCTGTTCAAAAGACCTCTTCCAGCAGATTACGAGGGAGGTCCTATAATATGCGGTTTCTGTCCTAAAATGAGCGGGTTTTCGGGGAGTGAAAATTTCGGAACAACTTCCAAAATATTTGATGGACACCTGTGTTTGTCTTGAGAGTGAGTAAAGTGTGTCAGGGTTGCACGCGATGTCTGCAGAGACGTCTG
>JAAUXT010122194.1_pt1 | contig 44322 bp, 41 predicted proteins | sample 7278171 | NCBI WGS metagenome assembly JAAUXT01 (sample SAMN14350112, study PRJNA611818) | marine sediment metagenome | isolation source: surface marine sediment (1.8m) | place: French Polynesia: Moorea | collected 2018-08
GCTTGTGACACCAGAGAGGAAGGTAGCCTAAACCACTGAGCTCCAACTCATACTCTACAATAAACTATACTACAACATCACTACTGGGGCTTCACTCATATATACAACAGTATTTCCACAGGCACCTTGTGGAGCACAGAAAGTGTGTTATTGAGGCAACCTTGACAGACTTTTTTTCCTCCGCAGCAGCGAATTCCTGGCTGATGCAATGCGTGCGCGCAATGGGAGTGAACTGCTTCTTCCAAGCGAAATATGAGACAGGCTCCTCGTCCTCAGTGCACAGCGCCAAAGCGATATTGATGTCTTCATGACCCTGCGACATATCAAATTCAAACCACTGCGCTGAAAATGACCGCGATATTCAGCATTTCGTCCAGGACTTGTGGCCTTTTTCTGCGTGAAGATTTCGCGACCTCGGTTCACTGAACGCGCCTCTGAGGCAGAAAGGACCTTGAGCCGTTCACAGCAGCTCCGAACTCACACTGAGAGGTTGAAAACTGGATTCATCATCCAGAAAGCAGCTCTCGGGACGATAAATCTCGGCGCTGCACTCTGTGAACGCCATAAAACCGTATTTAGAATTCAGATACCCAAACAAAATACATGAGCAGCTAATAGAGTGCGGGGCCTCCCCAACATGGAACCCGGCAGATTGGGTAATCTGGATTCCTCGCTGTCCGAGCGCGGAGATGGGGATGAAACACTGCCGAGTCCTGGCCCTGGTCGGGGTGAGAACTGGAGAACGGCGTCAAATTGTCAGGCAACGGAACATGAGACGATAATTTTGCGAAGTCACTTCTGACCTCTGCAGATCTCTGCTGCCGAGCAGACGGAAATTGCCGGGTGTCTCACCAAAACTGCCTTGAAATCCTGCGTGCTGCTGCTGCAGCAACAAAGTGCACGCATTCGTACGCAGATGCACTGTGCGAGAGACAGACGTGCTCACTGGATTTGGGATGCAGGCCAGTAAGTAGACAATCCGTGTAACCTTCTTGCACATTTGGCAGCCTTGAAAAGTGCTACATTGTTTACGGTACAGCTCCAGCGCGACTACCTGCCTGCAATAACTCTTCTCCACCACCGCAGAGGTTACTCCGTGAAAACGCTCGCCTTTCAGATGTACCCTGAGGAAGGCGTGCGAAGATAAAGCGTGCAGATGTTTTCAATGAAGAAACACTTTGGCTTTGTTGGACTTGAATCAAGGGCTGCATGGTTCTGAACGTCTGTCTGTCCGCAGTGCAGCGTGCGGACGTGGTGCTGGCGGGGCGAGGGGGGCCAGGCCTCCGTCAGGACCTATAGCACTTTCTTCACTTTGTGAGATCCATCAGTCCATTTTTGGTGTCATGTACACTTGCAAATGAAAGCCACTTTGCACGACTGCAATTGAATACGTGTTTGGAGACGTTGTCCCAAAAAAGCATTTCTGAAGAAAAAGCAGCGAAATCATGATGCGGTGCAAATGTGACACGGGACATTCTGCAGCTTCAATCCAGCGGCGTTTCACACACCTTGAGTCGCGACAGCCGTCCAGACAACAAAGCTGCTTTGCATGTGATCCACTGGGCGCCTGGTCATTGCTCCAAATGAGGACATTTCTATGCAGAGTTGAAGAGGGTTTTTCCTGCCCATTCGATGGGTTGACCACTGGAGCCGGTCCTTCGCCTTTGTTGGCCCTGATCAGTTTCGTGTTAACCGGTGCAGTATGCAGCAGGGTGAATTGGTCTGCAAATGCAATTTCTCAGTGACCACGGTCAAAGCCAAATAATAATGGTCAAGGCAGACATCAAATTTGTCCCCAATGGAAGCAGGCACACGTGAAGCGAGACAGATTTTGTTCTTCAACACCACTTATTCTGTTGGATCAGCTGGAACGGTTGTGCGTGCATCATGGTTTTTGCATGTGTGCCATTGTGGTTGGGCCGAAATCTAACAGGCGAGCTTCAGTTTCTTTAACAACACACAAAAAGCAGAAGGTAACTAATGCATTTGAAAGCAAGATGTGCCAGTTGGCTATGCATAGCTGAACGGCTTGACGACGATGCATTCGGACAGTTGCGAACGGTCAGAAGCTGGACAGACTCAGGACACAAAGTTGACAGACCGGTTGACCCAGACTCCCTCTGAGCAGCTTCGAGCAGCAACAGATGAACGGATCAGGTCTGTATTACTCAACCTCTACCTAGGACAAAGCAACACGCGGCGCGTTGTGAAGCTGCTTAGTGAGAGACGGGAGACCTTGACTCTTCCCGCCCCGCCCAACTCCCCCGTGGTCTGAATGAAGTTGCATCGATCGCGTCCGCCGATGGGGAGGTTGAATGCAACATATTTGTTTGTCATCAAATCAACACGAAAAGAAATTCCCTCAAGTCAATTCCCTTTCGTTTGCAAAAGAACCAAGGAAAATGTCTTTCGTGATTGTCCCCCCCCCCTTCATGTTTTGGCAGGTTCTCCGAAGAGCTGCGACAGATGGAAGTGACCAAAACATTTTGGTAGAAACTGCTCGGGAGAAAAAGATCTGTTTGTGGTTTCGTTTGGATTTTCCCGTGGCACGCACAGTACGAGACGCGATGTTTTCCGATTCGTTCAAATACACACAGGGCTTTTCGCCTTTCACCGTCTGACACGAGTTGCGAAAATGGCCGAAGGAATTTTATCTGCAGCACATGGCAGTTGACAGCTTCTCAGTTTCGTTTGGTGCGACCTTGACTGCACAAATCAAATCATTTCTTTTTTTGCTGTGGAGCCATGTTTACATTTCCCGGAATATTTCATTCGGTTTGATTGAGGGTCCAGGTTCTGCTCAAGAGGCGACCATCTTGGGGGCGACGTCTCCCTTGAGTTCACACTTGATGAAAACAGAACTCTTGTGCATACGCTGCAAACTTTGAGAGGCAAGTTGATGCCGGAGACATGGCTTTGGGGGTCGGTCGCTCAAGTCCCCAAGACCCGAGCCTGGAGGGACACATGGAAGAAGGGACACAGCGTTTGAGCTGTGACAACAGCGAAGTGAGCTGAGACGCAACTGCATGACTTGTGCAATCGGCCTTTCTCGATCTGTCTGATCTCCACCGATTAGAACTTGCTTGGATTGACCAAAATCTGATTGAAGTGTGACAGAATGGAATCGGCCGATCTCGAGTGCCTGTCATTTTCTTGTTCGCCGTTTCCAAGAAAAAGTCACAGATGCCTGGATTCGAGGCATTAATTAGCAGGAAACAAAAGCCGCATTTTTGCATAAAATCTCGCACAGCGGCTGCAATGCAGCATTTCAAAAGGAATGTGAAAAGTGCCAAAAATCTCTGGATCCTTTTGACCTTCCAGAAATGAGAGAGAGTGAGAGAGAGCGAAAGAAAGAAAGAAAGAAAGAAAGAAAGAAAGAAAGAAAGAAGAAAAGAACGAAAGAAAGGAAGGAAGACATGTCCTACAGTAAGTTTCGCACAAATTCCACAAGCGGAATGATCCCGAAAGGAAGGAACTGGTTTTCTTCGTCCCTCAAGGCAACCGCCGTTGGTCTTTTTTCCCAGCTGCATCATGAGTTCAAGAAAGCTGCCTTGCGCTTCAAACTTCTCATTTGTCCTTGTCAAGGGCGAACACGAGATTAGTCTGGAAACTTCGCTGTAGTTACCCTGTGTTTCCGTGAAGGCATGTGCTGTGAAAGCGACGAGCAGCTTCGCAGTTCGTCGCCCTATCTGGAGAACACAAGGTTCAAGGCAACGACAGCAACGCGTTCCGGCGACTACACCTTTCATGCGTGCGTCGCACTGGGGCGCAAGTCGTGTTGGCCGCCACAAAACCCAGTTGTCCCGAAATCGTCGTCATGACACAACGTCTCACATTGTACCTGCAGGGTGCACCAATTTGCACTGCTCGGTACACGATCAAGGCCTGAAGGCCTGTGCCTCTTACACCATATCCCCCTCCCCAAAACGGACATCACAAGCGCAGTTTTTCGCCTTTTTCGTACCCAACACTCAGAAACATCTTCAACCCGAACATGAGCAAAGCGAGCCGGCACCAATCCATCGAACCATTGGTTTGTGAAACAGAAGATCAGCTGATCGAAGCTGTGTCAAACCGCAGGCCACTTGTTGAGGCTGCAGCTTCACCTGCTAAACGTTCCTCCCAGACAACAAAGCCGCGATAATGAATGAGCTTCTGTACCAAACTGCTTCCTTCTCTGCGTGAGAAGGTTCTGAGAAAATTATTCTACTTCTCGTATATCTTGAGAGCCCCGCTGAGCACTGATTCACGGGAATGTCCCAGAGTTCATCAAAACAAAAACAAGCCTATTACCAGAAGGCCATAAAACGTCGGTTTTGCCAGAGTCTTGGGCACAACGGTCCAGCTTCTGGAACGAAATAGCAGCTGAAAAGAGGAAGTTGGAAATCAACGAAGATCTGTCAGTGCTGCGCTCATTTCTCCACAGAAACCCGCGATTCCGACTTGCTCACTTTTCAACCTTAAGAGCATCTCTGAATGGATTCGAGTTGTGGCTCCACTAAATCAAGCAGCCAATCTGAGCAGGGAGGCTTTTCAATGTTATATTGGCCATACACACAGAAATTCTGATTTGAAGTCTCTCTTTCTGCCAACCTCACCACACTTGACAAATTTCGATATTTCTCGGAGTGGGCAAACTTTTCGTGGAACGTCGCCTAAAGAACACCAAAAACCGAATCCTTTCTCCAAAGAAAGACTGAACCTTTGTTGCAGCGCTCATTTGAACGAACACATCTTGGACTTTGCCTGGCACAGCTCGTGCACAGACTGCACAGTGGGTACACCCCAGGTAATCTGTTGGCCATTGACCTGTGTCTGCCCCTGCAGATATTGACCAGTGTTATCCGTGCACCTGATTACTCTCCTACCTGTAACATCACCAACTATTACATTTATTGCCTTTTAATTGATTTATGTGCAAATCGCCATTTCGACCACAGGCTCAAAGTGAGTCGAAGGGTCTCTGTAAAACTGCCCATCTCTCAACAAGTGGTCCCTGGGGTGTCTGGTCGACCTGACCTCTTTTTGATTCTCACAGTTCTCAATGTTTCGTCTTTCAAGCCCCTGCTGGAAAGGAATCGGAACTGAACATGCACGCAGTGATTATTTTTATGATTTTTGAGACCAGATTGTTCTGCAGGTTGTTGAGATACTGTTCAAAAATGCTCATGTTTCAATGCTTTGATTCAAACACAAAATTCCAAGACACTGCAGTACATTCGTGTCTGTAAATCGCTGGGATAACCCTTCGCGCAAAGATCGAGTTCCCTTCACATCGCCTGCCCAAGCTCTTCCCTCGAGACTTCCCCCACTTGATGTTCCAATGTTTGGTCTGATTTACTCAATGGATCAGTGGATAAGCACTTGGTAGTAGAAGCAGCGTTTGATATTCGGAGTGAAGTACACGGTAATGTGTAAACTTGAGCAGATAATAACAGACATCTGCTGACGGATCGCGGATCATAAGCCCCAGTGTTTCTGCACATAGGGTGAGCGGAGTTAAGTGGCCAACCAAAGCTTATGAAGATAAATGGTCCTCAGTACTCCACTGAGAGCGACACAGCAACACGGACCACCAACTACCTGACTGACTTCCTACCACCTGTGAATGTTGAATCCCAGCCAACACTCATTGGAAACTGTTTAGCATGTTAACAGCATGTTAATTGTACTCGAGCAAGACATGCGGACAAATATTTGGGTAATTCCTGGCACAGGTTCCCACATTGTGTTGCGCGTGCCGTCTGTCGTCCGACTTTGCGCGTTTTTTGCCCAAGCACACAGAACTGGCCCCTGTGGGTGCGTTCTGCGATTTTGTTTTCTTCGAAGTGGAAGTATTTTCCGTGGTTTCCTCCAAAGGCAATCAGGTTTCATCAGACGCAGCTCAACAATCGCTCGGATTCTTCGATCACGAAACCAGTGGATCTTTGCTGCTGTAGTGGTCGTACTCATATTTCTGGGTTGCTCCCACAAATCGCCGTGAAGCAACAAGCCGCCCAGTAGTAATTCTTCGTCCGAACCCAAAACAACCCGCGTTGATGCTGCATTCCTCCAATAATTGGGTGGAGCATGATCAAATCTGGGTTACTTTTTCGAGGAGCAGAAAACGCTGAACTGCGCAGGAAGGAAGTGGCGCAGATAGAGATAGCAAACAGAGACGCGCTGCAACTCGGTTATCTTTTGTTTCAGGTCTCAAGTGAAGCTTTCCCAAAATTGGTCAATTCAGCAGGAATTATTCAGTGAGCATTCTTCATGCACGTGAAGCTGCTGCTAAAGTTGACCGCATCGACGTCCAGGAACTGGTCCGGCTATTTTTGCTGTTCACCAAGGTCTAAAGTGATACAATGTTGAGACTCCATGGTAACTCGGTAAGGCGAAGATGCAAAGCTGTTGAAGTGTTGCATGATCAACACTGTGAAAATATGGTTGTGAAATGATCAGATTTTGCTCACAGTTGCTGGAGCGAGAGATGCAGCAAGTGATGTCTGCGTGAAGGATTGAACAAGTCCAATTGTTGACAACCCAACGTTTTCGGCGTGCGAACAACACACCCGAAAAGCTCATCACTGCGGAAACAGGATTCCCTGCGTGTTGTGGAATGCGATCCCTGACAGTGCGGGTTCATGCGGAGTGTTTCCTGTGTGATTTCTCGGGGGCGGCCGCACCACCTGTGATTCACTGCGCGCCGGGGCAGCGTCGGCAGCGCTGCGGGCCCCTCGGGGGCGGTGGCGGAGGCAGATTGCTGCGTCTTCAAACAGATCCTGTGTCAATGAAGTCCGTTTGCCCATTCCAAATCAACCCACAAAATGTGTGTTTTGCCATTCAGGGAATGCCATCAATGGAATCTTTTACATCATCTTCTGAATGTGTTTGTCCAGTTTGCTCAAACATTCGTTTGGGTACCAAACCAAACCAACTCTTGTTGTATCGAAAGACCGACGCGGAATCCTCAGCAAAGTGGCTGAATAACCTGTTCCCTGGAGGGCCATACACGCGAGAGACGAGCAGAAAAAGCGCATCTTGGTTCCGTTCCTTGCACTGGGCGCTCGGCTGGCAGCGCAGACTTGGCATGCTGTTGGAGCTGCGTGAATTAGTGTTTGAGTGTCTGATCCATGGCTGTAGCTTCGCTTTGTAACTGATACATGTTGTAGTACAGGCTCAGTCTGTCTCGTGTGATTCCACTACCTGACCGAAAGTGAAGAAGAAAATAAAACGAGTACGTTTTGTGCGGGGTTTGTTCCTCAGCTTGTCCCTGAAAATGTTGTCGATTTGTTTGCTTCAACGCTTTTTGTTGTTGGCAACACGAAATCCATTGGAACTTGTTCTGTCGCGTCTGAGAAAACAGAAGCTGGACCTGGGGCAGGTGCAAAGAAGCAACAACATCAAATTGGTCAACAACCAACACAGCGGACCCAATATTCTGAACAGACTGAAGTATTTTTTGCCCATCCACACAACGAAAAATGTTTGGTGACAGCGAACGGATGCACTCAAATATTTCCAACAATCAGACCCAACCCAGCGGCGGCCAAGGAGGTTTTCCCAGGTCTGACATACATCTCAGTCTGATCTGATGTATTTGTCTGGCCAAAGACGCACCTGTTGACCTTTCCGCACAACAGCACACTGTGGAGCATGTAAAAAGCTGCATGCACAGCTTCACTGCATGCCCCATACAACGGATTGGACGTTGGCCGTTGCGCGTTCAAAACACCGTCTTTCATCTTCAATCTTCATAAAAGTATCACACGGCACGGACCACTAATTCCCGGACACTCAGGGTTTAATTGGATCTGTCCGCACACACGGTGGTGTGTTGTGTCAACTGCAGCACGAGTACTACCGAGTACTACAGTGTGGTACTTGTCCTGATGAGGGCGCGGGACGCGGACTGTGAGAGGCGGATCCACGTCGATGCTTCCTGTCACCAACGTCAGGTCGCGCAGACTGGTGCTTTTTCACTGCTTTTGGACACGCACGTACTATCAGAGTGTCACTTGATGTTATCGGGAACAAAAGTTGGCCGCTCAGATTCTGTGACATATTCTCTCCACAGTGGCGAGATCATTTCGCCGCGTGCGTGGACCTGCAGGGGATGCAACTGTGTTGCTGAGAAGCGGAAACGTAGTGACTGAGCAAAGCATCAAAGCAATCCCTTTCAAACTTACGTCGCATACCTGCGAGTACTCACAGGTTCACTCAACGCAAAACCGATTGCATAAGAATTTGTACTTTGCAAGGTGACTTGAGTACGCAAATATCTCACGAAACTAAGACCTGAAGGTGATAAAAATTACCCGCCATAAATTTCTTATTCTTTATGAATTCAAAGGGGAAATGACCTCGGCGAAGGACGCTGTGAATAGGAAGCTGGCCATTTTTTCTGTTCGTACTTTGACCTCATTATTCATGACCACTCTGACATTTTGTTCATCAGGGTTGGGTGTTGTGGCAGCGAGCCACTGTTCGGTGAACAGAAGGTTGCACTGCTGTGGTATCTCTTCCAAGAAAAATCCCAGATGAAAAGTTGCTCGTCACTTTGTTTGCGAGTCAAGCAAATTCACCAGCTTTTGGGTATTGTCTTTCACTGATTCTCCAACAACCCTCTGATCCCCGAAAAATAACTTTCCCCGGCGTTTGTGGGCAGCAAAACTTTGCGATTGTACAGATATCTACATTGTGCAGGAACAAATGTTCACGGGAATTGCCTCTGCCAACTGATCAAATCGTGAGTCTGATCTCTTCTTGGCCCTCTGGGTCTTTACTTGTGTGCTGCTATGTATCTGAAATTTCAACTGACGCCACCCGTGTTGCTTTTTTCAGGACCAAGTGCACTTGGGTTTCTGCAGGTCGGGGGCAGATCTTCTTTGCCTGGTGCTGTCCATTTCCTCACACCTGTGGAATAAGTACCTGTTGAGACGCGATTTGTTCGTCTTGCAGAGAAAGATGAACGCTTTGCATGCACTTGTGCCACCCCAACACCTATTATTACACAAATAAATCAAACACATCTTTTCCTTCACAAAAGACAATTTTTGAGGTTTGAGTTTAAAAAATGACAAATCCCATGACTTTTATGAGGACATCGAACAGTGTTGTGGACGAAAGGTGGTGCTTACTGGTCACTTACACCTTACTGATGGTTATTGTACACGACACGAGAACACCTCGAGGTCGGAAGACAAAACCGACAAACCCGTCACCGTGATGAAGGAAAGAAATCTTGGCTTGTGCAAGAACACCAGGAAGATCGCATGAAATTAGCAGACAAAGTTTCCAGTCGCTTTCTTTTTGGATGACTTGAATGTATTGAAAGCAAACGACGCTGAAACGGGAACGTTCACGTTGAAATATCCAGGTTCTGTTTGTGATGCTGTGAATGGACCAGGCCATTGGTGGTGCTTTTGCCATCTTCCGCACTCAAACATCCTCTCCAAAATTTGAACACTCACAAAACAATGTGAAAAATATTTCTTGATGAAATTTTGTTTGTTCACCTATTTGTACGGACACGAAACCTCTATTTCTTTATCTACCTCATCGCTCTGTTTCTTTGGACTGATTTTGCATTTGCTACAATGTTCCAGCCTTGACCCACGAGCACTCGCCGACGAGCAAATATTATTGTCTGAAGTCTGCAGTTTTTGCGACATTTGTCCATTGTGCGCAATAGGTGTTCGTGTTATACCTGTTGACATTCGGACTCTTGAACGCCCATATTGATGCTAAATATTGAACGTCAACAGCTGTTCTAAGTCTCATACTTTGTGTTTGCCGTCAGTAAGAATACTGTCTGCGTGAGTTTCTGAGTATTTTGTTCAGCGAAACGTTCACAATTTGGCTGTGGCTGACGTAGACATGAGAGACTCAAATCCCCCGTCCACAAATTGTGGGACATTTTACCTGGCTGTTTGCTCAAACACTCCTTCTCCCTGTTCCTGTCAAGGTATTTTAAAGAGAGCTAATAGGGAAATTTAAACTGTCCGTGGCCGTTGAGTTAATGCATGGGTGTGAAAGAAAATGGCCTGTAAGACAGTGGGAAGGGTGCAAAGAGATTGGGCATCGTCCCTTCGTCCATCCCTGAGGCAATGTCGCTATCATCTCTGATGAGCCTGTTGTATTCTCTCTTCCCTGGTCGTTTTCAAAAGCGTTCAACATTTCTTGTACGGACGGTGTCTGCATGTACAAGTACAAGTACACACACGAGTCGAACACACACCGCGTGAATTATTTCCCAGACAGCTTTTCGTGAGTGTGTTGTGTGAACATTGAATGTGCGTCGTACACCTCGTCGTTGCCTGCCCAAACGTGGCAAGCAGGGGCTCCAGCGAACCTCTTGCAAGACCCCACTGCTGGGGAAATTTGAGTGCAAACAGTTCAGAACATCAGTACGCTCCGAGTGCTTGTGTCAAGGCAGCTAAACTGCCTCAAAAATTCACATTTCGTTCGGGCAGAGAACATTAGCTAAAATGAGGTTTCCTCCATCACCACAAAGCACAACCCCATCCTGATGGCTATCTGTCTCTTTCTGGTCCAAACCAGTCGGCTCTCTGCATCGCACACACGCTTACAACACCCGGAACCTCAAGTACATGACAGTTTGTAACATCTCATTGCCTCCACCATTGCCTCCACAGAAGGCAAACCTTTGGATAAACCGAAAATGGAGTGCTTTCTTGAACCATTTGGAAAGGGAAGTGAAGCCAGGAAAGTCAATGATGTTCATTCCGCTCGCACCGACGAGGGACACTTGAAACAATTTCCTCATCGGCCGAACACAGGACCAAACTCGACAGGCAGCTGAACACAACACGATTCAAGTCCAACTGCGAGGACAAAGCTGCTGCCAACTTTGTGAAGTTTTTTTCTTTTCAGTTACACTTCCGAGACTTCTTCAAAATGTAAACGTCAAACCATGGGACGCACACAAACATGCACAATGCGACGCAGGATGCGTTGAGACACCAACCCCATTGAGCAGTGGACACTCCCACCTGCAGAGCCCCCCGCGGCTTTCATGCAGGTAATCTGCGCAGGAATGCCGAGTGCACAATCAAGACGAGGCTCATCTCCAACTCAACAATGCCTCATCAGCGACGATGTCACCTTGCCGCTAATGGCACCCCGGGGTGAACACAAGTCTCTTACTCACATTGAATAAACATATTTCTTTTTGCAAATTGAAGCTTCTTCACCATTACCGTTTTGCTGCCATTTTCCAGGGGGTTCATCAGTCGCACATTGTGGAATGAGTGGCACCTGAGTCCCATTGCAGGGAGCGGCTGACTGCATTTTGAATTTTGGTCCCTTGATCAAAGGTCCCCTGAATTTTATTGCACTTCCACAAAGCGAGTCATCAATCGAATCGATGGGCAGTCAATATTTGAAGTTTGTCGATGTCATCCACATGTAAATTAAGAACAGGCACCATCTTTATTTCCTGTCTTCAATCAAAGTCTGGAAGAATATTTTATTCAAATTCTGTTTGAAAGCTGTTGTCCTGTGTGTGTTGTCTTTCGGATACTCCGGCTATTTATCAACTTTTTGTTCGAGATTGTTGGTTCCGTTGACAAATTATGCAGGAAAACTGGTCAGTGTTATCTTGACTGAGCCTCCAAAGCAAATCAAAGTGATTGATATTCAAGGTTGAAAAATCAATGAATGTTCGTAGAGAAATCGCTCTTTCATCCCGTGAGAGAAAAGAAAGGGAAAAGAAGAAGGGAAGACCATTACTTTGAAAGTTTATTGTACGTACCGAGAGGCATTCAACACACATTCTTGGTCACTTGAAAAGCACTGATTTGATCTTATCAGCCGAAGTCTGTTTCTAAAGTGTTCACTGCTTCACTTTTGAAATCCCACTTCATGATTAGTCCAGTGATTCTCTGTAAATAAAACATTGCAGTGTTAACATGAATATTTAAAGCTCATTTACCCCGTTTACACGAGAGATAGGCGAGTTTAGTGTGTCTGATGGGTTCAACCACAGATGTACGTTTTCACGGGACTTTGAAGTTTTTTTTCGCTCTCTCGTCACAAATGTCAGTACAACAAAGAAACTCCTCTTTTATTGCACAACTCTCGAAATTACCCTGATTTCATGCTTTTTGTATCCAAAGCCAATTGAATGGAGGAGTCCTTTGCAGACGTTGAAGTATCTCCTTTTAATTGGTGGGAAAATGCCGGAAAAGGCAAGAGGCGCGCCCACCCACAGGAAGGCTTCAAAAAGCAACAAGGTTGAACTGTGTGGAGAAAATCTGTTTTGGTTCCAGCTCCACCAACAATTTCAAAAGAAAAGGGAATTGTTCTTGCGCTTTTGTCCGCAAGACGGAGCTCAAAATTCTGGAAGCGCAAATTACATCAAATATGTGCGCATCTGAGCAAACAGTGAGAAAGTGCCCAGGGCATTGTGTACAATTATTGCAAACTCTTGACACTGTTTTCATCACAAAAATATCCCATAGCACCGCAGCCCCGGAGGCAATAATATGCCTCGCAATCAGTGAAAAAAATACACATTATGTGTTTTGTCGTTTTTCGAACAGTTTTTGCATTGGAACCGTTGAGTTGTGGAAAGGAAGTTCATTCACCTCAGGCAGCAGATCTTTCTGTGACAGCTTCAGCGGAGTATATCAGGCTCTGGCCTTGACGGATCTGCGACACTTGTCGGAAACAGTTTCCGGATGAACTGTCTCCCCACCCCCATGTTGTTGTCACCCTGAGTGATTCATGAACGCTGTGGCTGCTTGTGGTTGAAACAAAGGACACCAATTGAGGTGTCATCATTTGCGCTCGATTCCTCAACAAAGCTTGGTCGGTCGTGCTCTCGCTGCCACTCTTACACGGAATCACGCCGATGAAAAATGTTCCTCCGAGTGTAACCAGGTGACAGAAGAATATGGTTCCACAAAAACAAACAAATCCGTGTGCTGTGCAATTATGGTTGGCCATGCGCTCGGAGCATTTCTACGCTCGTAAAGACACAGTGAATGCGGCAGTGCACAAACGCCAAACAGACCCACCGTACGTAGGTACTCACAGATATTTTTCGGGCAGGTAAAATAGGCTTGAAGCTGACGTCGAAAGCGAACAACGCGCTTGATTTCTCAGGTAGATGCTTTCACTGTCACTGTTGCCTTTTCAAGCACTCAAGGCAAAAGACATTGCAGGTCCTTCAGTGTCCAACAGATGAGGCAGTGTTCCCAACTTCCAAACACTCGATTCAATAACAAAGCACACCTTTGTACTCTTTTATTGCTGTTGTTTTGTGGCGATATCTAGATGAACAAAATGCACCGTTTATGTTTTAATTTGCAGAAAAGTGGAGAAATATGTCAAAAAATCCTCGCAGGCAATCCTTTAGACAGCTGGCCTGCATTCACCAAAGGGAAAGCGCGCGGTAACCACAGCATTGCATAATCATTGCCTCGCAGCATCAATTTTATGAGTTCAAGTTGTCATGTTCCATTGTTTATTGTCATAATTGTCATAGTAATATCATTATGTGGAGCAGACGGCAATTTGTGCTGCACCGTGGTGCGCATTCTCAGTCAAAAGTCGGCGGATAAATTGGAGCAGGATGTTTGGCTTGTGTCCCAACTTGGGGAGAAAGTTTGTTTTGCAAACTGCTTGAGAAGGATCATCCTCTGACCTGTCTTGAATTTTGCATCAACCCCACACTCGCTGAAAGTCGCTGATGACCCCAAATAGAACGTTGTTCTCTGCCTGTTTTGGCCGTTTTTGCAACATGTCGCTTCAAAAATCGGCTCAGCTCGTCGTGCCAGAGGCTGAAGATGCCGCGATGGAGGTTGTGTCGTTGCGTTTTGTGCCATCCTCGACAACATCTTTGCCATGTCTTCGAATCTTTGCACTCGTACCTCCATAAAGTCACCAACACACCAAAAACACGAGTCTTTCTGATGCAAACCCACACAAACACACACACACACACACACACACACACACTGGAGTTGTATCAGGTTCCAAACAGAATGTGAATAAATGGTGCAGACCTGCTTCTTGTGGGAAACATGTTTGGAAACACGTTCTCCGAAAGACTCAAGACACCTGACGCAACTTTCTCTCTCATTTGAGTGACTTGCCAAACAAGAAACAACTTCTCTCTTTGCAAGAGAACATTTCTCAAAAGAAACAATGAAAAGCACGGACGAAAAACTCAGTGTTCACGAGTTCTTGCATTCCGCAAACTGAAGCAGAAGCAGTTTTTGGTCAAAGTGGAAAAAGAGCTTTTGCGTCACTACATTCGAAACATCTCTCCAAAGTAACAACGCACCGGTTGAAGACGCTTTTTCAGCAGCTGCAACGAGACAAGGTCTGAAGTTCAGACATTTTGATGCGCACAAGGTTACAATATTTAATTAATATTTCACCATGCACACACTTGAGTTGCGTGTCTAGGACGTATAAGTAATTGAACAAATTCTCTAAATTAGCAACAATGACAGTGGACATCTCTCCATGGTAACATCTGGTTGCTAAGTGGGGGCTGCCAGAGGCCACAGTTTCGCAACGCGATTCCTCAGGCTAGTAAAACAGTGGGGACATGGCATGCTGAAAGTGGTGAAGACATTGAGTTGAAATCAGCAGTTGAATGGAGGCGATAAGGTTGGGTGACAATGGAAAACATTGTTCTGGACTGGAAAGGAGGTACGGTTGACAGAGACAAGATAAGACATGATGTATGAGCGATGTAAAGTGATGTTTGTTCTTCTGGGTCCACCACCGAACTGCGAACCCTCCATCACTTGCTTCTAGGATGTGGCTGGCAACTTTATCTCCGTCTCGGCGTTTGTCCTGCAGCAACAAGTGTCTGAATCTCCCCTTCATAAAAACAGGGGGCATTTTAGTGCCTTCAAACAATCAGTTTGAAAGAAAAAATTGTTGCATTTTAACGTTGAATCACACCGGATACAGATAAGATGTCCCCGAAATCCGTTTTGGTTTCACAAGATTGATGGATAAATCTCTGCCACCTGAATACATAGCCGCTGTAAGAGCAGTTGAACAGGGGCGAAGCTCACACCACCCTGCACGGAAGTCAGGTTTTACGTTTCCGAACCCCGTATTTACCCAGTTCAATAATCGGCACAAACGAAATACGATGTGAACCCGATGCATTCGACTCTCGCATCCTGGAACAAGACAGGTCGCACCTTCACACGACCAATTACCCGTTTAGAATTACCAACTGACTCTTTGTTGCGCCTTTCATTTTCCTGCTGAACCTGAATCCTCGGTTCACATCCCGAGTCGTGCGGCAGTGTGTAAATTCATCGGCTGTCAGGCTGCGTCAGGTTCAGCTCTGTAATCAAAAGCCTCAAGAACAATTTACAACTCTCACAAAGATGCGCAACTGACTTGGAAATGAGCATCAATGTCTGCGTGTAAGACGAATGTCGTCATGTAAATCACTTTGCTAAATCGCAATAAAATGGACAATTTCTGATTTTGCCCACTAAACGAGGACCCACCAAGTCGCAACTGAGTTGACGCGAAAACTAAATCGCCCAATTTGGGGTTTGCGCGGAAAATTAGACATTTATTCGAATGCACCACAAACTCATGAAACTGCATCCTTGGCGTTTTGAAGCCTCGGGGTGTTTATGGCTAAAACTCTCAATTGTTGGTCTCTTCAGTGTTGTATTTCAATCCTTGGCGTATCAAATGTGAAGCTTCCTGTTCAGAATATTCAAAATCACAAATGGACTGTCTCTGCGCAGGTTCCGCAGAGTCTGTATTTGGAACTTGCTTCATGTTCTTTTCGGTGGACAAAGAGGCGTGCAATCAAGAGACTGGGCATCAGAACACAAGATGGGAACCTCATCAAAAGCACACGGCATTGGTACTTCTCCATATGGCTTTGCAAGTACCTGGTTGAACATTTACCTCCATAAAGCATATCAAATGTTGCTTATTAGGACCAGTTTGGTGGCCACCATGGCAGCGAATGAAAGGGTATACATGTGAGGATGTGTGCTTCGTGTGCACGGGTGATTTGAACTGCATGAAGTCCGGATAGCGGGGCCCGACCCCCAACCGATGTCTGGCTCCGATAGAAGTGACCACAAGTATGGCCAGCGTAATTCCCAAGACAAACAACCGATACCTTACATTGACCTTATGATGATGTGCATAATCATATCTTTTTAATGACGATATGGGCCCTTAAAGGATGAAAAAGGCAAGGTTTTCGCTCTGGTGGGTGGGCCAAGGGTACAACTTTCCACCGCTTGCAGGTATGTTTTGGAGGAGGGGTTAAGAGCTTTGGTCCCCGAGGGTCCACCATAGGGGGAAGTTTCTCTCCCATGGTAGGGTCAGACAAGGGGTTTGGCCCCCGCCCTTCCAAACGAACACTTGTTGAGAAATAACAAGCCTGATTGCGCGGAAATCAAAGGACACTTTGTTATCAACCATGTTAAACATATACTTTTTGCAAAAGGCACAAATATTTGTCCAGAAGTTAAACTTGTATCTTCTGTGGACGTTAGTTGCTCAATTTATGGGCTTCCTGTCGGAATTATGATTTGCAGCTCAGATGAAAGTTCCCAAGAAGAGACCCTTGCTCTGATGTCCAAAAGACTGAGGCCTTTGCGTGCAAATTCGAGATCCTGTTCTTTACTTTGAAAAAAGGCAGTTCACACAATGCACAACCTTTGTTTTTCCAAAGTCTGATATTCTGTGACACAGTCAATCGGGAAAGTCAGGGTGTGTTGGCACCAGAATCGATCCGTCGTGGTCAACCTTCTTCGCAGAGGCGGGGCAGATAGACTCGAGAATCTACAACTCATTCCCAAGTTCATTGGAAAAATGCCCCAAAAGTTGTACATTTCTTCAGTATCAAAGAATCAAGAGATGCTCGAGAACCTTTTGTGGTGATGTCCAAGTGGAAGAAAATGGATCAATTAAGATGTCAAACGCGGACTTTTGATCTTCAAATCAGATCACGACATCTTTGCCTGATAAGGAAGATCCTCAGAGATAGACCCACACTGACTGTGACAGTCCAGGAGCGCTCAGGTGTTTCCCGCCAAAACGCACACAAAGCCCCATCTTCAATCCCGTGAGCCTCAAGGACAGCAGCGAGACACGGTCTTGTGGCGTTGGGCCCCAGGATGACTGACAACACTAAACTGAGAAAGATCTATGCAAATTTGATTTTTATTACCACCAAACACGCCGAGAAGAAGATCCAGTTGGGAGCACAGGCGGTGCTCACGGGGCTTCCCTTGAGTCCGCGGGGACAGGTCGCGATGCCAGCTGCCCAGAGCCCAGCACCAGGGCTTCACTAATTACATCTTGTTAGCATCTTGTCTTCCAATGTTCTCAGTCCCACGTTTCCCGATTTCCAACAGGTTATTGAATATGATAAGACATCTGAATGAGGGAATAGGTCTAATATTAAAGCTACTTAGGTTGGGGTGTGACGGGGGAAGGTGTCCTTTATGTGTCACGGAGCACACCCACGGGAGAGTATGAAGGGAAAGTGTCCGAGGAATTCAATGCAAGCCCGCAATTTGCTGGAAAGTGAAGAACCCCGCAGTACTGGACAGTTGATGACAGTGTGTGATTTTCTCGTCCGGACCTTCATCATGCAAAGTTTCAGGTTCACCAACTGTTCGCGTCCTCTCGTATCCGTTGGCTGGTTGGCGCTTGTCGGGGCGACAACTTTTGTTGGTTTTCCAAAAGTTTCAAATTTGCAGAACAATTCTTCATGCTCAATGGCTGCAGTTCGTCCCTCCTCAGTTCAAACAGCACATTTTCCCGACACCTTGCGTCTCAGCCTTTCAGTTTTTGGTGAATTGAACTGATCCACGAAATATTAATATGCGAACGACAATTTTTTCTGTGAAATCAAAGACTCGACTAAAAGGCTGCATTTATGCATGGAATTTGGGTGGCTCGGAAAGGGCGGATGCTTTTGCTCGCCATCGTGAATTAGCTTTATCCAGCAACCGAGCACATCTTTCTTCGTTCCCGAAAGGCCAACAGAGATCAGAGTTGAATCCTCGGGCAAAGACAATGCTTTTTGAGCACCATACAGAGTCCACAGTACGCCTTGTCCTCCGGAAATTTAAAAGGCTAATAAGGGGCTTGCAGCCCTCTTTTGGCTCCCGACATTTTCTCGGGTCAAAGTGTCTTGAGTCGCGATGCGTTGTAACAATGTCATGGAAATCTCTGGGGTGCGATGAAATGCTGCGGGAACACTAGATCTTGCCTGCCACAGTCCATTCTCAGACGAGTTGAACAATTGGTTCAGGCGCAAAGATTCATGGAGAGAATTCAGCTGACCAAAGCGTTGGCGTCCCAAGGGGGAAATTATGAGATGCAATATCTTCTGTGCTGGACAATGGGCACCTGTACCAGAGGTGCCCCGCACTCATCAATTGTAAAAGCTCCACTCCAAGTGACAAGTGGCTTTGAACCTGGACATTGCTAGGTGACCAGTACAATTCCAGGAATGTCCTTTATGTTTTCCCATTCACTCTACTTTTTTGCTTCTTCAAGCATGAGGCGACACTTGCTCTGAGGAAATGCGTCGTTTTGTTCGCAGATCCCACGGGAAGATTTAGGTGCTTTCACTGTGACCACATTCACTCTCCTCACTCACCCGAACCAAACAGCATCTTTTCACAAATTACCCTCTCAAGGAGAAAACCCCAGGAACGAGACAAAAACGTTGCTCCTGGGAAGATCAAGTGACTAATTTATCCACCTGGTTTGTCTGGCTTGGTGGAAAAAAGTTTGGGTTCGTCAAGTGATTTGTGCCGCGATAGGAAACCTGACATGCACCCAATTGTTGTCATGAAATGTACTTCATGTACTTCACAAAAATAACTTCAAAAAGAACTTGCATGTGAGGAACTCAATTTTCTCTGTCTCACACCTGAAATTTCCTTTAATGGGTGCACATGCACATTATATCTGCAGAAAAAAGAAAACAGAGAAAAATGGGGAAAACTGAAGGAAAATATGTCTCGAGGGTACGCAATTATTCCATGTTTTGTGCACCAATTACCCCGTTTCAGGTGGCTGCTTGATTATATCATAGGAAGTTACCCACAAAGAGGCTCAACACTGAAGGGTGTGCAAGAGGGGTGTCAAAAATTACGCTCAGCAGCTCAAGCACTCTTTTGCTTAGTTTTTACCCCTTTTTACCCCACAAGGCATCATTTTGTGAGAAAACTCTTCTTCAATACGAGCCCTTGATGTGAGCGAGTGACTCCTTCAAAATGTAGATTCAAGGATGTTTGGTCATTGTTTGCTCTCTGTAATATTGTTTGCTGTGATGTTTAGCCCTGACACGGACACAGGTAATGTCAACACAGCGACACTGGTCAACGAATAAAAGTGAAGGCTGGGACGCCAACTCAGGGTGTTCTTACAGAGGTTCCTCTTTGAGCTGGGTCTCAACACACACAAGTGAAAAGTGTGCAGTGTCTTGAGCTTGGAGATACAGAGACAGAAGCTTCAATGGAACATCTCCACAAAAAAAAAAAGAACGGAGGTTCAGACAACTCGTTTGTCATGGATCACGTCCGCTGCTTCAAACATGTGTTGGAAAACAACACATAAGACAACAGTAGTCCGTGATCAAGGGGACAGGAGGACACCAAATTTTGGAGATATCTGTGAAATCACGCAAATCCATCGGCTGCAAGTTTTCTCGCTCATTCTCCCTTTCGGTCTCAATCCTTCCTCGGGATCCGCCTCAACCCACATCCGTGTGCGCAACCGCAGCCCGCGCACGCTGACGGGGCTTCACGGAAGGTCAGGTCCGTTTGTCTGGGGCTCTTTTTTGTGGGTGACAGCGACCCTGGGGTCAGACGAACCCCAACCTCTCACAGGATGGCTCATTGTCGCGCAAATCAAGGAGGATCTTCTCCTTGACTGTGCATTCGTGGCCTCCACCTGCAAATCGAATCTGTGCATGTCTTGGCTTCTCTACACGCAAGCTCAGGCTGACAGGGTCCAAACTCATGTCATCTCGGCGACTGGGCAATCAGAGGAGTCCCTCATCAGAGTCTGCAGCTCACGAAGATTGAATGTCGCCTCCATCAGGCTGTCATGGAGTCTTTCATGAATGGGGGCGTCGCGGCGTAGAACCTGCATTGTGGCCTTTCAGTCGCTGTTCAACGAATCAGTCAGAATCAAATTTGTCTGTTCGCGAAGCATTTTTACATTGGTCAGAAGAAAATGACTTGGTGCCAAACTGGTCACGATGAGGCGCTTGTCACTGGGACTTGTTCCAACGACAACAACAACAACAACAACAACAACAACAACAACAACAAAAATCTGAACGGTCCTTCTCTGTTTCGTAAGTTTCACAACCCTGAGAAATTAGAGGAACTGCACAGGTTTTGCTTGGAGTTCAGCAACAGGTGGAGCAACAAGTGGCAGCGGCAAGTGCGGAGAGGGATGCGTCAGCGAGGGAAAGTCCAGCGAGAGTTGGGACCTTTGTTGTGAATGCTCTTCCACACTGTGTCAGGCGCACCTGAGAAAAGGTGATTTGTGTTCACATTGTTCACCCGACTGAAATAATCACACCTGAGTCGGGAAAGCGCAGCAGAAGTGCAGATCGTCGCATGGGGTGCGTGTTGCAGACAGCTAGACTGGACATAATGCGGAATAATAGGGCTCTTTCCTGCGGATCCTGTGTTGAGGCCAGGTGACCATAGCCTCGGGAGGTAACCCTACCCTCGGACCACAATACCCCACACTTTGCCTCTGAAACATTCCTGCATCGTTCTTTTGGTTCCGTTCCTTTCAACTCATTATTCTTTTCACTCGTGGATGTCCTTTCAAACTCATTTGTTCAATGACAGATCCTTTTATGGAGATAAAAATCAGCAAATAGGAATTGCTTCCCATGGGTTGGATTAGTTCCACATAGATTGTTATAATTTGATAAAAAGGAATGGAGAGAAGGGTCACGCATTCATGTGTCTACTCCAGTTTCGCACTGAACCCAAAAGTGGCAGCCAGATCATAACTCAGCGCCATTTTTTCCGCAATGAAACTCTGTCGAAAAGCAGCACAAAAAAATTACAGTTTCCGCTTGACTGGTTCTGCAATGCAAATTTGAAGGTGAAAAAGTGAGGAAATAGGCGTGAGGAACTTTCACTGCTGACCTGTCTCAGAGAAAGGAGCCCTGGCGCAGGCAATGACCTTCGGTCAAGCAGCGTTTTTCATACATCCACCGAGTATCTTTGAGGTACCTTTGTCAAGAAGACAGCCAAGCATTGAAAAGTTGCTTTTCTGCCACCTCCTCCTCCCCTCCTAGCCGAGCCATGCCACTTTCGGTAAGAGATAGCAATTTACACCCCTGTCGCCTTGTAATTACTTGAAACAGGAAATAAGTTTCTATAGCAACGTCAGTGAAAAAGAAAGGTCCTTTCTCTCCCCCTCTCTCAAACACATATGAATCACCCCTGAATGATAGATTTGGTTCTTGTTCGTGGGCTTTGTGCATCTTTGGGAAGCAGAACTGGAGACAGCGGTGATGCATTTCAGCACAAGCCAGAGGCCGAACCTGATTGATACATTTTGGTTGGTACCTTCCAGCCTCCATCCACGTTGTTAAATCTGAAATAACAAGCATCTCTTGACTCAAATTAACGAAACCAAACATTGGTTGTGCAAATCTATCAATCGATCGAAGAAATTGGATTCTTCTGTTCTACTTTCAAAACTCATTTGTTATTTGAGTGCCGACAAATGTGCGTTGCATCAAGAAGAAAAAGTGAATGATACTTGAAAATTCTACAGCCAGCAAACTCTCTCGGTGTAGCATTTCTGTGACCTGGGGCCAACGACTTGTTCAAGAGTACTCTTCGTGAAGTTTGATTTGAATAGCGAAAAATAGTTGTCAAGTGAGCGCAGACACACAATCCTGAAGTACCAACCCTTTTGGTCAGTGCACACATTGCCGGACAGAGTTTGGCAAAGAAACAAATTTACTGCTGACAAAAGTGAAAAGACAGCACACAAAATAGACATTTCTCGACAACACTAGACCCGTTTCTGCTTGAACAAATCTTTTCAGTTTGAATGAAATCTTCATTAATTGGTACCAAACGAATACCGCAGCCGGACAGTGTGAATCACAGGTCAGGTGCTATTCTTGGACGCCCATGGTTCAAATTCACAATGAGGACAGTCAAAAAACTGGCAACGGAATGAAGAAAGATGAAATACAAGAAAAATGTGGAGAACTAAAGCAGCTATGCAGATTAATCTCCAATCTCTGAAAGATGCAGGTCAGAACGCGTCAGAAAACACCAATCCACTCACAGGACCCGAGTTTCCAAAGCTGATCGTGTGAATCCATTTGACCTGCGTGGCCCATTTCTACACTACGATTGTGGAAAATAATGTTCCGCAACAAGTAAAGAAATCACCACTGCACCAACATTGTCTTGTCCACAAGCAGAAAAAAGTTTGACCCACACAAGCAACTGTACACACCCAGTCGTGGCTCAACATGACACGCTCACCAGTGTTTTGTTTTGAATGTTCGTCAGAAGCTCAAGTTTGTGAGGTGAACGAAAAACACTGCAATGGTAGAGTAAAGGTCAAGTTGTGGAGGCACCACCCCAAATTTAATGATGTTCCACCCCGCATAGCACAGTTCGGTCAGCCAAAGTCCCTGACAGTATGTACTCTGTAGATTACACGTAAAAGATACTGAGTGGGGCAGAACCTCTCACCCTTGGCAAAGGGATGGTCAAAGGAAGAAAGGGTTCGGCTCGGCAGGGGGTAATACTGGGGTCACACAACCATACATGGACACAAATACACATAACTCCTGACCACCATTACTGTCCCTGGACAGCCAGGGCTCTACCTACCTCCCACAGTCCTCCTACCCAGGAGACGCGAGGCGTATGAAACCCAATACGTGTGTGGATATTCCTAAGTAGGTCCAACCACTGGATTGTCCGTGCTGAGTGATGCTTCTGTGCAACAAAGGACAAAGGACGATGAAATGTGACGAGGAGAAAAATAGCTAAAATTGACCGAGCCTAAATGCAGTTGAAAGCAGCAATTGTATCTGTCTGGGCAGCTCCGTTCAAAGGTCAATTATTGTGTGCAGAAAATATCAATATGACTGCCCGGGGGTACCAAGGGATGTACTTCGTGGTCTCTGATCGTGTAAACGTGAGACGAAGAAGTCGTTTGGGCGGTTTAAGTGCTCGGAAGCGACACGGTTCTGTTTCTGTCCGGCAGAACACCAAAGAGGGGAACATGCGTCTCAATTCGATGTACTTTCTGGAGAAAAGCACAAAATGTGCAGAACTAGAACAACCCGTAGAAGAGGCCCCTTCGTCCTTGCTTTATCACCAGCTCAGCTTGTGTACATTTTGGATATTGGGTTCCAATTAAATTTTCAAAACTTGAAACTGATAGGGGCCCAAACAATGTCAGCAGCGGATGTTACACAAGAGACCGTTGAAGCTGGCTATCTTTGACCAACACAGATAATATACAGCACGACGTTCATGTGTAATTCAGAAAGCCGCGTCTTCACTCGCAGATGCAAATCGCTCACAATTTGATTTTATCGTGTTGCTCAACGCGATGTTTTCATTGACATACGAACACAACAGTTCGTCTGGAATTTCATCGCTTCCCTGGCAGAACAACAATATTCGTAATGAGAGAGTCAGGTAGACACGAGGAACCAATTTATCTCGCGCTTCACGAAAGCTGGGCGACTTGGATGTTGTTCTGAAGACACAGTCGGAATTCCTGCAGAATCGCGACGAAGGGCAAACTTCCATTGAAGTCGCCCTGCACGAATGTGTAGTTCACACAATTTCTTCTGAGACTGTTCTTCAGAAAATACTAACTCTGGGGTTGTTGTTTTGGACATTTGGTCTGACAGACCACAAATTCACTCCCTTTTCACTGGAAGACATTTGGCGTGCGCATGAAGCCATATTCTGCTGTGCAGCTCATTCACCTCCCGCGGACCCCAGGCGCCCCAAGTCTTGCCTCGGGTTCCTTCCCACCTCCGCTATTTTGAACTGCGAACCTTTTCAGTTCGGAGATTGAGTTTACATGTCCCGTGTTCCACGCACCATTATTCACGCACGCCGGCCGGGCTTCTGAGTCAACACTTGAGCGGAGACCCCAGGACCTCTCACTGATCCTCACAGTATTTTTGATGTCCAGTAGGAGGAGGTACGTATTGTCCGAGGCGCTTCGGTGCAGACCCAGGTGCATCACCTGGCGCGGCTCCAGTGATTTCGAAGTTGAGTGTGACAGTCACACTCCAAATAAGTACTCGCGTCAGGGTGGGTCTGCAAATTGATGAAATGCGAGGACGAACGCCACATGCAGGAACAGAAGTGCTTGACAGACAAGTTTGCGCTTTGGAGGCCAGCTTTGGACGGATGTGTAAAGTTTTCTTTCTGGACACAAGCTGGTGACTCGGAGAACTCTCCTTCCCCTGTCGTACAGTTGTGAATCCGCTTCAGCGTTGCTCATCCTTGAGATTCCAAAGACACTGACCGACAAAATGAGACCCAATTGTGGAGGTAAGAGGCATCTTCTCCCTGTGAAGCTCGGTTGTTAACTGATAGTTGTCTGGCACACTGTTACTTTTTCAAGCCATTCACCATATGGCGTGCACTTTTTCGCAGAGGTACTCCTTTCAAGTACTTCAACTCTGCTTTGTACTGAGTGGGCTATCGTTTGATCTCGATGTAACTCATCCAGGGGGCCATCAGACCAACTCGGAGTTTTCACCTTTGCTGGGGTGAAGACACACAAGGTGGCTTTCGTGCAGCACACTTGTTTGCTCAAGTGACCGCAACAGCCCAACAAATTCTGGGGTATCTTCAAGACACAATTGAAATTCCAAGCGCCTTCCGTTTCTAGTTTTGTGGCTGGAAAACTACAAAGTATCAGTCAGAGCAATTTGAGAAATTGAGCCCATCAAACAAATCGTGCCAACGTAATAAGAATGATAAGCACAGTTGCTGAACTCTTGAGTACAAACTGCAGTGAAGTCGGTGCACCGCAGTCGAGCGCTTCCTTGCCTCGCCCCCACCCTCTGTGACACAGCCTCGTCTGACAGTCCTTTCCTGTTTGTTCCAAAAAGTACATGCTCCATATTGGCAAAAGACACGTTCAGCCCAGCTACTCTGTTGCTAGCAGATAATTGCAGGTGTTTTCGTCCTGTGCGAGAACTGACGGTGTGATAGACGCACCAAAACAAGGCGTGTTGTTCCCTCAACGCCTCATTGACTCCACAATGAGCTGGATGATGCTCAGCACATTTTACATTTTTTTCACAGTCCACATCAACCACGCATTCCAGAACTCCCAGGGCTTCATCTTGGCCACTTTGGTTTCGTGACCTTTTGTGCTGCAGATAATTTTGCTTGTTTGGTCTTGAATTATATCTGGGGTCTTCGCTGACACTTTTCACTTTTTCGGTGTACACGTATCTTTGTTCTCAAAAGTCCGAGAGTACGTGTTTGTTTTTTTCAAAACGAAATTGGTTCGAAATCAACAAAAATTGACAAGGACACACAACAATTTGCATGACGAATAAACGTGTGGTTGTTGATATCGTTTCAGGTCTACTTGCCAAGTTTACTCAGCGCTCTGAACTGTCAATTGGAAAAAAAGATCGTTGTGCTGTGTGAATTCAGAGTGCTTGTGATTGCAAATCTTTGTTCACGAGCAGCACATCTGAGTTCAGCGCGAAAAATGGCCAACTTGGGTTTGTTGGTATCTCTTTCGTTGTTTTTCTCCCCAAATCTGAACGAACTGCCAAGGAGCGCCAACCCGAACTGGCAAAAAGCGCCAGCCCCAATGTCCTCAATTCTGCCGCTACCTCCAGGCCACACAATCCTAATCGACTGCAATTTCATCGGATGTTGTCCTGGAGCAACGAAGTCTTTATTCTTTTCCAATTCCGCAATGATTTATAACACCTAATGAAAAACTACGTGTAAAAATTGGCTAGATAAGCGATGGGATCATATCTTAGCAAAGGAAGAACGAATTACACTGAGCGAAGGTACCGCTGGTTTGAAATCTCAACTCCGCTTTGATTAATGGCGTCAGGAATACGATAAGAAAGGGTGTGCGTGTAGATTCAGTGATAAATGAGTACTTAATACGTATCCTGACAGGCTACTCTGCGGGTCTCCTGGGTCGTTGGACGCTGGTCAAGCCAAACAACAGACGAGATGTTTTGTGGGGGTAAATTTCGCATTCCTCCCAAGCTACGTCACCCAACACAGAGCACATCAGTTTCAAGGCAGACATGGATTTTGAAATTCTGATTCTGACTCCAGTAGCTCAAGATCATTAGCACTGAAAAAGGCGGGAAATGCGTGTTTGGACCCGAAAAAAAAATGTCATTGTGAATCGCAGGGTTATCGGGTGAGAAATTCAACTTCAGGGAGATTTCAATGATCAAATAGATCTTCAACACAAAATCTTTTCAACAGCAGGGCTTGAGGATTCTAAATTGTGATCTCAGTTCGTGAGGTTGTGACCATAAGTACACCCTCCTCTTGTCACCAACTGAGCTCAGGCAATTCGATCACCCTATGAGTCGTGTGTTTACATTGCGAAGTACCAGATGTTATGAGATAGGGTTTCATTGTGGTTGTTCGAGACATGCGTGACACTTTCAGGATCTCTCGCAGTCGTACTTGTTGAGTTGAATAGGGCTTGGGGAACAAAACGCAGAAGTGAGACGAAGGGCAATTTCTTCACCCTTCAATTTTTTCTCTGTCAAATCTTCACAATCTGGGCACGCGTACTTTCTGGCAACAACCCCAACACGAAAATTGGACTCAATTATGTTGTACAATTCGCCCACCACCACCACAGCGACCACAACATCAGAAAGTACTGAGCTGTGAGTGCACCCCGTGTACTCCGATGCTGAAACAACCAAGCCAGGCGTGCCCCGTAGACACGCACAGAAAATGTCAAAAAGGCTTTTTCGTTGGACTTGTCCACGGTGATTGAAGTTCTCGTTTTTCTTTTGGTTTCTCTTTCAGGGAGAATTGATGTGGGGGAGGCTTGAGTGACTGTCCAGTTATGAGCAAATCAACACACGTGTAAATTAGCGCCAATCAGTAACCTGAGGTGAACCCTGTGTCTCTTCGGAGTCTGAGAACTCCTGTTTTGGATGCTGCAGCACCGGAATATTTGGATCTGCTGCCTTGGACTTACACCGCACTGAAGGGTCGGATTGGGAACGGTTGTGTGAGAGACCGTCTTGATGCGTGAGATACTCCGACCAACCTGACCCCAGAAAATGTTGTCTTTACCCCCATTTTTTGCCTGATTTTGTGGGCCATCGGCGGGGTCGACCAAGCGTCTGGTTCTATCCTTGTGAACTTGGTCAAAATTGTCGACACGTAAAAAATGGCGAGATTTGAATCTTGTTACGGCTCTATTGCGTGAGCAAAACTTGTATATTTTCAAGTGTTTACGTGGAAGAATGCAATGAATCGTGATTTCGTTTGTGCGCGCATCACCAACCATCATATCGCTCAAAATGTATCTGGAGCAAAGTGATTTCACATGCAAAAAGAACATTTAACGTGCAATACAAAGAGGATAAATTGCTGAAGACACACGACGGTGTTGAGTCTGAAGTGATTTGAGGAATGACTTATGTTTTGGGTCCACTGGCTATCTGCCCTTTGACCCCGATGTTTTTAGCTGAAAGGCAGGTGGTCCCGGAGAACTGGCGAGTACGCTCCCTATTTGGAAAGCCTTCCTCATAGAAAGGGAGAAGATAACATCACCCACAAGCTGACGTTTAAATTATTCAACTATGCAAAATCATTCCAATATATTCTCATTTTACACCACTTTGTACACTAGCTTCTTATCTCTTTGACATTGGCACAGGCCCATTTTGGCAAGGGGGTCAGACCGAGAGAATAGAAATAACTGTAATTTAAACACACTGAAAGATGACTATGTCCACTTACGGGTTGACATTTGGCCCTTGTAGTGCATTTCCATGTTGTGCTTGCAAACTTGGCATTACGAGAGTATTCCACCACAACATATTTCAGAGAAGGGGAGGAACACCTCGCAACATCTTGTTACAAATGCAGCTTGACTGACACAGAAAGCACCCGCCTTTCAATTGGCCAGTTGTCTGATTTCAAAACAGCAACACGATCAGGAAGTCAAGACTTTTGAAACAGTTAAGAAGCCAAACGATCAGCTTGACTTGTCCTGTAGCTCGTTCTGATTTATATCCAACAAACACGAAACACACACCTCAGTCTGAAATTTTCTTTGGAGTCATTAGAATATCAGACACAACACACGTGCATGTAAAGTACTTGTTGGCTCGTAGCATATTGAGATTCATGGGAACCATTGTGTTGTAATCGTCTCCACAGAAGAGGCAGGTGTAGGTACTCAAACCCATTGTCATCTGGACAACAGCAGAAAGTAGTTTTCTTTCATTATTTCTGGGCAAACGCTTGGCAAGTTTCTATCAATGGATATAAAAGTGTGAACTTTGACTCCAGAGAACAACGAGCAGGACAATTTCAACAGAGTACCGAAGTAGTCACGAACAGTTTGACTCATTCTCGCAGACCCATTTTTCAATGCGACTATTTTCATGATGTTAACATCAATCAGTCCTGTGTCGTGCTGTTGGGACAAGGCGAGTTGCAAAATCCGAGGTTACTTCTTGTCTCAAGAATTGTTCAAGCTGATGAAACTGCCAGAAGACAACGACAGTGAACCTTGATCGTGTCTCGTCACAAATAGCGCAGAACATTCACCTGCAAAGGGCGAAATTGACCACAAATTCAGTCCAATTGGTCGCAGTTTAAACTTTTGCCAAGAAACCTGAACCAGCCTCGGCAGGTGAGCGAAATCAGTGCGTGGTGCATGATGCCCCGTCCTTTCGTGATGTTACGTCTCCTCAATTCAAATGCACTCAACTCAGAAAAATGAAAGTGCCAACACGCGACGTGTGACAACTGTTTTCATTCAGACAGTGGTGTTAAACTTTTTACTGAATTTAAAATCAACACAACAAATTTCATTGATGAAGCACAATTGTTCTGGGCACACATCGGGAATCGCACTGATAACCTGGTGCCTTTCCTGGTTCCTGGCGGTTTTCAGTGCCGAACACATCTGTTTGGACGCGCTGCAGCAACACTGACAGCTTCGTGCGCTGTGTGCACTTGATCTGTGATCTTGACATCTTCATTTTCACAACCGTTTTGGCACACCTTTGTGTTCACAGAAAAAGTGCAGCGGTAAACCCGTAGCCTGAGAAAAGAACCAGATGTACCCATTCTCGTGGTGTGCGTTCCTTCTTTCATTTTGTCTGGGATTTTTTTTCGATCTGAACAACAATGATATTGAGTCTCAACTTGTTCTCATCCAGAAAGCAAATAAATTCTCCACAATGCCAACACAATACACCTTATCTTGCTCATGGAAATGTTGGCAGAAAGTTCACAAGTCGAATCCACCCTTTGATATTTATTGGTGTCAATATACAATTTCTTTTGTGACTTCACCGAACCATTAGGGTCTGGAAAATGTCCTCTGTTATTTGATTATTAATTCATAATTGATAGCCACTGGCACATATCAAATGATTATGACAGGTACACAGAAAAGGGGCAAACACCCGAATCAAATCTGCTTATCAGTATGGAAGTGAGCAGACGGCCACAATTCGGTGTGTTCGAGTTGAGGTGCCTTTTCTGGCACACAAGCCGCGGGGGTGGGTGCAGAAAACAGTGTTAATTGAGCTGAACATTTCATATTTCCCTGAAACAACCCTTGTCACAGTTGGGTGTGGGGAGGACATTCTGGGGCGCAAGGGTGCAACAAACATGCGTACAGCAACTACCAAAACCTGCGCACCTCCAGACACTGAGAAACGCAGCAGCAGAGTTCAAAGCTTTCTGCAGGCAGAACAGGTGGGGTATCATTCATTAGGGTCTTAGAACTGACCTAATCAAGTGTGTAATTTGTCTCCAAGCATGCATGCATAATGGTCGTGCACCTTCACTCGCATCGCATCTGAACATTCCTCCACATTCCTTATACGGTCATCACTTTCCAACCCTCAATCATTGGCCCCCTTTTCAAATTCAAATAGGTCTGGCAACGACAAATGACTGCTTTTTGCGCTCACAGCCTCAAACTGGAGTGAGAAAAATTCTGTTGGCGCCACTTTTGTCGCAAACTTCAAAGATCGTCAGATCCTGAATTTTGATGTTGTTGAGGCTGAGAAAACTGAGGCACTTTGTTTGGGTGGGGCTCAATTCAGCAACTCCATGAAGCGAAAGGCAGGTTTCCCCAGCACGGACTTGACGCTGAAACTGAAGAACAACATTTTGCGCGCCAAAACACCTGACAGACAAGCGAGGTTTGGAAGGGAAAGACAGGCTGTCCATTCACAGGTTTCGCCGGATCTGTTGCAAATTCACCTGCTTTGGAATGACCGCAACAAAATCAGGGTTGGGGTTGTACTTTTTTCCAGCTTTGCTCCAACCGCAAAAGCGGATAATTCCACACCCTTTTCTCCGGTTGCAATCGGCCATGTTTCACCCCACACCTGAAGACGAATTTTGAGCTCTCATAATCTTCTTATTTTCCGTGCCTTCAAACTGCCGCATTTGGCAATTTTCCGCATTTTCAGACTGTGTGTGCGCTCGTCAATTCCTGGTGTCACGGGGATCAAGACGATGGTGAACACAGTCTTTGCGCACCATCTGGTCTGCTCTCAATTCCCATTAATATCGGACTCAATCTCGTCTTGATTTACTTTTTTCCATCAAAAATTTTGTCCCTGATACGTGTCAAGTGCAACACCCTCCGTGGAGCAAAGTGTTTGGTGAGGTTAGACCAGAGTGAGGGTTTCAGATTTAAGAACAGATGGTGGGACAAATATCACCTAAATGTTTGCAAATGCGCCGACAAGGCTTCCTTAGAATGAGTTTCTCTTGCGCTTTTGTCACCACAGGTGTGACTGTGTTGAAAATTACCGGCAAATATGAAAAATTGCTCATTCAAACAAAGACGTACAAAATGTTCAGGTCTTTCATCTGTTTAATGCAGCGAGAAAAGGTGTTGCGAAGCCAGACTTGCGTGATGAACAAAACTTTCTCTTGTCTGGTAACTTTTCTTGCAACTCGTTTTTGAACACAACGCTGCGGGAATCTTTTCTTCAATTTTCAGGCCAACGAGGAGGGAGAAGCACGACAAATGGCGCACTTGTGCAACGCTGGAACTCGGCGCCTCCGTCTGGTTCGCGCTCAGCTCAGGAAATCCAACCTCATATCGAAATTCTCATTGTCAGTGCAGAGAGCCTGTTCCCCTGGAGACCACCCATCAAGTCTAACTTTGTTGGTTGTTCTTCGGGAACTGCAAGATCCCGTGGGGATGTTGAAACAAGTTTTCTCTTCACAAAAAGAACCGACCCGTTGGGATTCAGCGGAGAAGGATGTGAGACGGTGGTGTCGGTCTCTTGGGGTTGACACGGACGATTCGTTCTGCTGTTCATATACTTCATTCCTCTTGTTTGAAAATTCAGCTTTGCGCTGTGAGCACAATTCACAGAGCTCTTCTTTCACGATGCAGTCCAGTTCACTTGTGATCGTCAACTCTTCAGCAGCAATTTTTCGTTTTCCAACTGACACGAGAGACGAAGGTTCGGCCTTTTCACGACAATACCGTTCAAATGAGACGTATGCATTTCCACACAAGAAAAGAATCCGGCGCATTGACATGAAATATCATCGCTTCATTACTTCATTGCTCGTGCCCGATCAACCGTGCTTATCTTGTTAGTGTTTAAATGATGCAGAAAGCCTGGCCGCCGAGAATGACCATCTACCGCGGGAGGCACCTCGAGTAGCCGCCACACTCCCAATTAGAAGAGTGTTACAAGCCTCTCTCAATGCCACTGACCACAGGATATGTAACGCGATGCTCAGAGTACCCACTGGACCATATTGGTATGGTGAAAAGTACTCTTGACCCCAATACCGCAAACAGAATACAGCCCAGCCCACCCTCATTTGGTCGTGTTGCAAATCAGACGCCTCAGTGGCTCGTGTACTGCTTGAAGAGCTGCAGCATTGAAACTGACCAACAGCACTGAAGAACGTGACATGAACACTGACAACCGGATGTCAAGTCTCCATATCAAACCTTCTAATGATTGATACTTGGTTGCAAAACGTTTAGAGAAAATAATAAACTGTTTGTCGGATTCCTGCTGCAGCTTTTTGGGGAACCAAGACTGGATGAAAGTAGGATCTGTTGAGCAGGATCTGTTGCGCGTTCCGCATTTCTGGTGTGTTTTTTTTTTTCTGGAAGGCAAAATTGAAGACCATGCACAGCACCAGTTTGTTGACCGGGAAAGCTCGCACGTCACAAATGTTGACCTGTCAAAATCGTTTCTGTCGAAGCTCAACAGGGAATGAAGGGCGGAGACAGAATCCAACAAGAGTCCCCAATTAATGCACATTAATGAATTAACGAAAATTAATACTTTGAACAACAAATTGCCAAAACCGTCTTTTCAAGTACAAATTACCCCCAGCTTTCACAATGACTTTCCTAGATCAAAGACCAGAAGCGTCTTCATGGGAAAGTTCGACTGCAAAGAAATCCCTGTCAACTATTTGGACAGAACAACAAAATGTTCGGTGATGCGCAAAAATTATGTCCTCCACATCTTATCTCCCAATTACAAAGATGTTATTTGACTGATGTATAAAAATATGCTTGGCGGTGCAGCCGGAGCCCTGTTTAACAATTTGCACAAAAGCTGGATTTGGGCAGCTGACGCCTCAGTGGAGCTCAAAGTGAATCAGGACATTCGATACCAAGTGGCTGAGCTTTGATGCACCGCTTCAGAATTGTCAGAGAAGGACTATCAAATAAAATTGTCCATTTTCAAATCCAAACATGATATAATTTATCCCGTTGTTGTCAGGAATGCTGAAGATAATGATGTGTAGAGTTTCGGCTTTGAGAGTGAAATCCTCCAGGTCTTTGAATGCAGGACAAGAGAGCAAACTGCTTAATCTGACTTCACGAGACAAGGCAAAAACGGTTCGTTTTTGAGGGACGGACTGTGCTGCAACCCAAGTTTCAAACTCTGAGCATCACTCACAATGTTCGTGCTCACGCTACAATTGTTTCTCCAGTTTTCCACATGTGATCAGCTTTGAGAAATTTTCAACGACGAGCCCTGAAGGTTTGTGTGTTGAACCAGGTTCTTTTCCTTGGTCTTGTCTGTCAGGAGAACATTTTTGCTTTGCACTACTTTCGTGAAACTCACTCAGTTCAGCATGAAGAACTTTTCCTTTCGGCATTGAATTTCCCTCCTTTCCCTTTCTTCCTTCCGCGTGCCGCAAAGTCTACAGCTCGACAGCTACACAACGCGTTGGGGGTGTGAAGGCAAATAGGCTGCACCAGGGGACCCTCACCCCACCGTAACAATGCGCCACAAAACAGCGGAAGTGCAGTGTCTATGTCCACTCAAAGCGCAGAGACACCCTTCCCTGCCCCAAGCCAACTGCTCTCCATGAGATCCCAAACATTTCCACATAAATACACAATTCTTTAATTGATATTCCCATTATTTTTGCATTTACTTTTTTCGTTTGGGCTGTTCCCTGATGTTCAGACTGACGAGTCTGACTGGAGGGAAACTATTGAAGGCGCTGCTTCTGACAATGAGAGACACTTGGAGGACAACACGTCCCATAGAATGATGTGACACGACGTCGCGTGGATTGGGAAGATAGGAAAGTTTGTTTATCGTTGCCTGTGAAAAAATATTTTGGAGTCACAACGTGAGGTCTGTAGATGGTGAAGTAACGTTTTCTGACACCAGTCTGATGATAAATTATCAAACTGTGTCACTGTCGACGCCTGAAGATACCAACGTTTGCAAAACAGACTTCAATGTTCATTCTAATCGTTTAGAATTCGAAACGTGACATTTGTGAAGTTTATTTTTTCAATATTTCTGTGAAACACAACTATCTTTGGTTGATTCAGTGATATCAGGCAGAGTGGCGGGGTCTTCAAACATATCACTGTCTCCCATCTGAAGAAACTTTAAGTACTTGTAACTACAACTGTTGAGGAGCATCCAACTGTTGTAAAGCAAAGTGACTTTGTTGACGATGTAAACTTCGCAACTCATTGCTGACAGCTTTGTTCCACTGTCTCCATGAATTCAAATGAGCCATTGCCTCTTTACACAGATCAGTGTCAGTTCAAAAAATGATAATCTCAACTCAAAACATCTGTACACCGGCCAGATTTTATCAGTTCGCCTGGTAAATTAGATGTGAACAGACTGATCAAGTATTTGAGCAAACAACGGAGAGGAAACGAAGCTTGTGATGAAGCGACAGAGTTGGACTGGTGCTGCGAGTCGACAAAACGCTTCAACTCGATCGACTTATGATGTGGGGAGATTTCAATGACGCTAATTTCTTTTGCAGAAGCCTTTTCTGGGACAACACTGAAGTTCGTGATCTTTCGCAAGGAAATCCTTGGATGCAGTCTCTCTTCTTTTTTCACAAGGAACGGCCTGTCATCTCCGAGTACGTACAGCTGTGTCCGACAGAAGGCAACAACAGAAGGGGTGGGCTTCGGTGAAGAATGGCGCGCAAACTGCACGTTCCGTGCAGTTTGGGACTCCGCCCGTTGCCGTGTTAATAATCGCAACGACACAACTATTATTCAATTACTAGAAGCTGAAAATGGCTTTTTGAACAGCAAGGTACGTCCGTGATAAACTTTCATTCGTGCACATTTTTGCATGGAAGGAAACCATTTGTCTCAATTGAATCCTCACCTACAGCAATAGACTCTAACTGGAGTCATCTTCTCCAGATTTTCCCCAACCAGAAGCAACTTCGCAGCAATGGTCCCTGTCTTGAACAAGTGTCACAAACAAATTCAATGTCGCCCCCTCTGCCTGCCACACACAAGTTTGCCGCGCCACAGAAAACCCAACGACTGAGTGTTTTACTGAACTCCAGAATCTGGGCGCTTCTCCGAGGAAGCCACACCGTCACGATAGACACTGACAAATACATCTTGAAAAATGCCAATAAATCAACTCTGGTCATTTCCTGAAGGGCCCGGCACTTCATGTTCAGGACCTTTCTTTCAAACATTGTTTTCGCTCACACAGAAAACAAAGGGCTCTGATGACTAAATTGCAGAAAGTACCCTGAAAACTACACTGCAAGGCGCAAACGCACCGAACTTGTTGCTTGGAGGGAAAATCTTTCTCCAAAAATGGAGGGAAAATTATGTATGCAAAATTTGGGATGCTCAAGCAACCAAGGGAGAAAGTCAGTCAGGTGTGGTGGTGGCTGTGGCTGCAGCGTTGGCGCCAAAATTTTTCTGCCAGAAGATGTCACACTTGGACAGTGCTGCTCTCCTCAGAAGTTTTTCAGCAAACTTTCCTTGCGTTGGTTCTGAAAGATTTTCATGCATGCCTTCCGTAAAGTGTGTAATGATATTGTTGGTGAAGGTGATGCAGGCAAATTATGACCAAGTACATGTCGTCTTCCTTGTTTTCATTCGGTTTATATCATAACTTTCTTGACATGCTGTAAATTTTGTTGCAATGGGAAGGGTTGACTGGACTTAGAAATGCCCTTCAACATGCATCTTGAAGCAAGGTACTTCGTGTCACACATTTTTTGCCACAGGTTCGAAGGTTTTCTGACTTCAATTAGACGATTTGAGTCCACAGTCAAGACATTTTTATCACCAAATAAATCGGAACTTTGTGCCCCTGGGTCTGTCGCCCCGCTCATCAGGCAGAAGAGATCAGATCAAACACGAAGCGCAGTTTACATTCACGTTGGGCCCCTCCAGCAGTCAGTCCTTCAGCTATCTGCAGCCAAACAATGTTCTACGGCTGTTTAATGAGCAGGTTATGCAAGCAGTTGTGCCACCCTGAAGTGCGTTCTATCACACCCACAATGAAGTGAGTTCATCAAGCCACAGAAGGCTGAACAGAAGGAAGACACCACAACAGGCGTGACGGCCGAATTCAAAATCTGTTTCAAAAAACTTCTGAAGATTCTTCACTGACTCTTCAATTAAGACAGAAGGAGGTTGGAACAATGTTGAATAATGAACAGTGGGCTGCCTTCTCCACGGAACATTAATTCCTAGATTGTGCAACTGACTCCGGTCTTAGGTTCTCATTAGACCAGATGCAGCACAATTAGGATGGTCCCACTAATGTGCATGTAACGCAAGTCAAGCAAACCCCCTCCATATGGACACCAAGCTTCATCGGAGGTTCTCATTATGCAATGTAAATCCTGCAGAAGATAAGCACATTCCTAAACATGTCTCTTAGCGTTGGACCGCTAAACTCCGGTCCACAGAACCAGCTCACAGAAAGCAAATTGGACTCCCCATTAAACCCCACATGCAAAATGCGCGGAGAAAACTTTTGCATTCAATGGATAAATGGACAGATTAGGGTTTGACTGGAAATCTGATAGCTCCATCTTTATGTGGAACTGATGGACCATTCAGTGTTACATTGTTGAAGAGAGACATAAGAAAACTGTCACTGTCCTGTCTTATCTACACACAGATTGAATAACATCATTGCTTTCAAATGCCTCGGCAACCAAATAGATATGACCCAGTGACCGAGTCCAACCCTCAAAATCAATGTTATAAATTATTCTAAAATTTCAAAATCTGGGTGTCATATTCGTCAAGATGTTGCGGATTTAAAACTGAACACCCTGGTTTTGACATGTGGTGTTAAGTTTCAAAGGCACCACTTGCGTTCGATGCAATTGTTCTTCGCGTCCTTGTCTCCAGTTTCATGCAGTGAACGTAAACTCCACTTTGGAGTGAACTCCTGCAAAGCTCTGTGGGTGTGTGCTTTTCTGGAAATGTGTTTGGTTTCGTGGGGACACCTTTGATTGCAACGCGGAAGACACTGAAATTCCGCACTGACTGCCTCCTGTTGAACGCAAATTTGCTTTCAACTGGCAAAGGAAACTTTATCAATGGCTGCAGTTGGTAATCCACGAAGCTACAATGAGAGATACATTCTGCACATATTTGGAAAAATGCTTGCACACAAACGAGTTGAGCTCGAACCCACACGGATATGGCTCAACTCAATCACACGCGTGAGTGGAACAACAGAATCCCCGGGCATTCCCTTTGGATTATGGATGGACAAATTCTCAAACACGCCTAAATGGCCATTGTCCCTCGTCTGAAGGCATGAGCCCGGGTCAATGTCCAATGGTCAAATTTATCTTTGCCATTATAACTCCTGTTTTCCACGTGGTTCAGCAGCAGACAAATTTGTCATCATAGAATCATGCTTAATTTGCTCACAGTCATTGCTGATTGTCGCCTTGAGAATTGGTATGGTCTCTCAGTAAATGTGTACCACTTTTGATCAAGTTTTTCAGCCTGCCGCGGAGCAGACCAGCACTCAGCGCAATGAAGCTCGTATATCACGTTCAAATTCTGTGGCTGAAGCAAAGTTTTCTTCGTACTCAATGTTCACGAAGCGACTTCAAACGTGTCCTCCTCTGAGGATGGTCCAAAGTGACCATCCTTGCAGCATCAGTCAGCATCATCTCTCGTCTTTAGCCTTTTCGCACTTGATTTAACGGAATGGCTTGCCCTGAGTCGATGGCGCTGTCTGGCCACCGCGGTGATGCAAATGAAATTATTCGCTCAACATGAAGCTGCTCACATTGAGACACACGTCTCGATTTGACAGCAGCGCGAAGGCGCGGAGTCAGACGTGCAGGCTCGAAAGCTTGAAAGGGTCAACGTCCTGCGTAACAATGGTTCCTTTGGCTGTGCTCAACACACACATCCTCTCCAGCGGATCTGGGATCGGTCGCCAGGCTCCCAGATCTCCAGAACTTTGTTTCTCCCAAATTTGCGCTGCAGGCACATTGTATGTCTCTTTCGTGTGTCAAAGTTTTGATAAATTTGTCCCCTTGACACTCCACTATTTGGGACCAGATGTAAGTGAGACCGAGGTTGCCCCGCCCCCTTTTTTCAAAAAAGATCGAAAGTGATTCGCAAAAGATCAAAACTCAAAGTTTTTTGTTTGTGTGTCAAGAAAACGTTTGTAATATTTTTCTCCTTTTCCGCAGGTGCGTTTTGCTGTTGTGTATTGGAGTTGCATTCGGCTGGTTCCTCCTCCGCGTCTCATGAGGTGGGATGAAGCTGTATCAGCCTCTGCAGCAGCAGCAGCAGCGAGATCCAGGGTAATAAAGCATCGCGTGGGACACGCTGTTAACAAGCTGACCAGACAGCCCTACCTGACCCGACTCCTAAACACAGCCCACACCAAACACAGACTCCCCGCCACTCAACAACTGATGACTGCAGAAACCTGCTTGGCTTGCAAAAGACGCTGGGGACGCAGGGGGTATTCGTGGCATGCAACAGTTGCAACAGGTGGAGGAAACGTGAAGTAAGAACGCGATTGTCTCTGGGTTGCTGTTTGGCGAGATACGAGAACAGTTTGTTTCTGAAGCAAGTCTGAACCCAGTGGCCTCATTGGTTCTGGACAGGCAGAGACAAAGACGTCTGTGTTTTTCGATTGTCATGCACTTGGTCGTTCAAAGAGCAAGCTGCACAAATTGATGTCTGACAAAGCGACCAAAACTTGCAACGAGATGCGGTCGCTTTTGGTCAGTTGTGTTTTTGTCTGAGCACACGACACAATCTCTCGAATCAACAAAAGTATCAAGTGTCTGGTCTTCATTGAGCCTACGTCCAAACCTTGCAAGTTCGGAAGGATTCTGCTTTCTGTTCTGTCGTATGGTTGTCTGGACAAATTATTTCCTGTGTTGAAAACCGAAAATATCTTTGCAAAGCCCCAGAGAGTTGCTCCAATGAGATTTTTATCTGCTCGCTGGCACACATACGATGAACCCTGGCGATTCAATTCAATGAACAGATGAAGCATGCAGTCACTTCATTTACCAAGAGAAGATGATACTTTAATTGAGAAAATATTTGAATTTCATGCAAATGAGGTTGTTTTTGGTTTTGAATTGATTAGCGTCATTATTGTGTCCAGGTATGTGCGTGTTTCGTGCAATTCATTGCGGACCCCTGCATCGCCGCTCCGGGACAATGCGTCCTGAAGAATCCATTTCTGCTGCCTCGGAATGCTTGATGATTCAACATCAATTACCATAGATTAGAATTTGGGTGCTCGTTACCATTGCTCTTCATTGCAAAGAAACCTCAAATTTAAACGCTCAAGACAAAGGACTTTGCACCCGAATTTCTCCGTCCGCCGAAGCTGGGAAAAGTTTGAATTGAACATCAAATTAAACTGCGTGGAACGGGGTCTGTCACGCAAGGCCACCGCAGCGCTACCCGCCCATCCCTTACGTAACACTGATGCACATTTTAAAGCCAATTTCTCCGACTGTCACTTCCAATCATCGTCAGAGCATTGCGACAGGTTGGTGGAGGCCTGCAGAGCAGAGAGGCCTTCTCGCACTCTGCTTGGCTCACAAATCGCCCACGTCGACTCAACCAGCGAAATCTCAACTTCTTGGGAAAGTGGCCAAATCACATCACAAAGTTTCAAGGACAATCCAATTCATGATGTAGTTCAGATTCAGTGAAGCGTTTGTTTCTCTAAATCATCCATTCATACTCTGACGTGGGCAGTACATCAAACGGAAACGATAATCTCGAGAAAAAACGATGCACTTCAACTCTGTTGAAACACGTTCAGGCTGTTTCCAGCAGGTCGCTTGTCAGTAAAAGGAAAGAGATGTTCCCACTCAAAAATGCAACTCCAAACGAGAAGGAACAGGTCCTGGGTCCCCTATGAACGAGATAGAAAATGATCAAAACCACTAAATTCTTCTGCACTGAGATGTCTTTCTGTGAGTTTTAGTCACGAATGAAGAACAGAGATATTTTCGATCATTGCTTTTCCCAAACTCTCACAGCTCAGCTCGTCTTTCTCAGCCCCTTGTTACGCAACAGACAATTTATTGAAACCATAAATTGTTCATTCATTTTCACCAGTCCTGTCCCCAGGCATAAAAAAGACAAACATCAAGGTCTTTTTCTTTCCTTTTTGGAAGTGGTACCTTTCAAAGAATGGCAGTGATTTAGAGACGACGAACAATGGCAGGAAACAGAAACGCGAACTGCTGTGCAGTTGTGGCCTTGGTTTCAGCACGCTCAAGAGAGTACTTGAGTGACTCAAGTGGTCAGCTGATCATCTTCAAAACACAGCACTTGAGAGACTGGACACCTCGTTTTCTTTCAACAGATGACCACTGGTCTCCATGACTTTCCCACACTTCTTGTGTGATATTTATTTCTTTGAATGCAAACATTCGTTGCATGTGCTTTCTTCAAGTTTTGCTTGTCCGTTGTTCTGCTCACAGAATTCCCAGGTATAGGTCAAACAGTGTGTAATATTAAACTCAGCGGTCAGGGATCAGGCAGGACACCATGGGGATTAGAAAAGTAAACCTGAAAGTAATCCATGTCAGACAGCGTGGTGGGCAGAGTGGGGAATGCCAAACGGACAGTTGAAAAACAAAAGACCTCTCAATGGGTAAACGTGTGCAACTACGTACGTACATGTCCACTCCAGACATGTCACAGTCTGTGTTTGTCTGAGGCACAAACTATTCCCCGCGATTTGCACAACAGGAACGAGACAAGGAACCAGAGGGACGAAAAATCTGCCAAAAGGCAGTGCGGAGTATCGGCGCACTGCCGTAGAAACCGTCAAATCCAAAATTCACACAACCCCATCTCAACGTCAAATGGCTAACTGTCCTTTTTTGGAAACTTTCTCGAGAATGTGACACCGACATGCTCTTTATGGCTCAATGAGGTTTTCAAATGGAATATGTACCGCAGGGTGAAAGCAGTCGTGACCTCCCTGATTATTCGTGGGGATTAACTCACACAATCAATATTTTGAGACATTTTGCATCTTCAAAACCACTCTGACCTCTACATAATGAAAACAGCGCGGGCTGATCTGGCTGTCAGTGTTTGCCAAAAGCTTTGATGGTTTATTTCAATAGCTCATTGTATCTGTTTCCATGTATGTTTCTGTGTTTGTGTGAAAGAACACGCAAGTAGCTGAACTACGGCTGTATTGTTTGGACACCTTTTGTTGTTTTGTGCAAAGCTCTTTGCACCAGGCTCGACATCAAGAGAAAACTGTTGTTGTTCCCGTTTGACTAAGTACCCGTACTTCAGAGCTAAAAAGACGAAGGACGAGAACAACAAAGTTCACAAGCAGCTTCCACCGTTGACGCACTGCAGGTTCTTGTTTTAATCCTATTTTCTCGCCATCTGACTGCTAAAACAAATAGATGCTTGTACTTCTTTTGGTTTCGTCTCGTACACCGCGAAATTTATTGAAAGGAAGGTCAGACAGACACACAAAAGCACTTGGGTTTTCCATGCAGACAACAATTTCTCTCGTCGTGAGCCACGTCTGTGCGACCCGCTGGGCTAAATGTCATTGGGGCTGAAATACATTTCCTTCAAATTTGAAAACTCAACCCCGAGTCTGGCCACACAGGCACTGCATGTCAGGGGCTGACCACAAAAATGCACGCCCATCTGCTGTGGATCGTTAGCAATCAGTAATTAGATAAAAACTCGTGTTGAGGACAGCACTTTGTTGTGGAATACTGTTTCCAAAAAAGCTTCTCGATCGACAATTCCAAAGGCACCTGTTGCTTCAGTCACCTGAAGATTGCGAGGCCCATTTCGCCTTGCGTGCTCAGACGTCTCCTTCCAAACAAAAGAGACGAGTGGCGCAACTCTGATGTCAACCACAAAAATGCACCAAGAATTCTTTGAAGTCTCCCATTCAATGATGAGTGAGACCAAGGTTTTCAGCGATGCACCAGAAGTTACCGTTGTGAAAAGGTCATTCTGGTTTTGTCGCACCGATTATCGACCCAAGATGAGGTTTCCCAATGAGGGTGAATATCTTTGTCATCATTGTCATCTCTAGTCAAGAACAGGATCTTGGAAACAATACGGAAAGATTAACTTCAAACTGTGGGTGCATCATTTGAACATTTTCTTTGACCTGGGCCTGCCATTTTGTGCTGCCAGTTCAGGTGAATCCGTTCAAACTCATGAGTGCGACCAGCCCCACACCCCAGTGGACGATTTGAATGATGCTGCGAGGCTTCTCTTAACGTTCCCTCGTTCACTTGAAGAAAGATGTCTCTTGAGGCCAGTGGGGGTAAACTGACCATGTTAACACAAGAGGGCACACGGTTCAGGCACCTGTAACCCCGGGAAGATGCACTTTTTTTGCGACCCTTGACCTTATTACGGTGCATTAGATGGAGAAGATGTTAGGCTTACAACTCGGCACCCCTAGGGTCGCGGCTCCTCTCATCTTGATCACGCGCAAGTGCAGAGACAGCGCAAATTACAACTCTTCCTGCGCACCCACCGTCTCTCAGGTGGTCACTTACCCCATTACAACCCTTCATAACCTTTTACAACCTTCTGCGTCGGTTTGGGCACGTCTCAACTCGCCTCACTCTGCGAAGGTTCCAAGGACAAAATGAAGAATGCAAAAAATTCTAGGCACATCTGTTGAGTATTGAGACGCCCTATTCATGGAAGGTGTACGGGGTCCTGACGGACAGCCATTGGTCACCGGTTCATTGTGAGTAGTTCAGGCGTGGACAGAAAATTCCCGTGACCTCAAGTTTCACAAAAAGCAAAATAATAACACAACATCTGTCAATATTTTGTTGGCCTCAAAAGAGGAAATTTGAGAATGAAAAGTGAAAACGTTCAAACAGGTTGGAAATGTGAGACTGGAGCACGGTACTTGGCGGCAAAAGTGAAGACCTTTCAGATGTCTGCGGATCTTGCACACAGAATCACATCTGTCCACATTTTTGCACCCAGTGTTCAAATTTGTCAGCTTTCAACTGAACTCTGAACACTACCCCCTCAGTTATAGTTCCTGCTACATTCAAAGATCGCGGACAGTTTCTGTAGTGTGAGTCCTGGACATTCCCAACATTGTTGTGCAGTGGGAGGACGGGTGAAAATTTGGCGCACTCTCGAATTTTACAATCTAATCTTGAGTAAATAGCCGAAAAGAGAACTGGCTGTCGGCCGCTGAATGGCTGGATAAAGTCATAGATAGCCACCTGCAGATTCGAGCCGATAACCTGTGGAGTTATTGAGACGGCTTAAATTGATAAGCAGTGATGATGGTCTGACAGGTGGAGGGCCCAACCCACCTACATGCCCCCAACCCACACCAAACACATGGGTACTTACTCTCGGGCACAACATCAGCGAAAAACTTGCTGGATTTGGCTTCAATTTGCTTTGGGTGCTCGAGGTGAAATTTGTATCAAATTCTATTAAAGTTACGCTCGGGTTAATCGCATTTGACCTGAATCTATTGGAAGCACATGCCCACCAGAGACCCCGCAGCTTACCTTGCTACCTCCTCAATGCTCCCTCAATACCAGATTTATTGTGCATTTTACAGTAAGAAGCAGAGATAAGTGTGACCTTGCGTTCTGGGTTTGTCCAACTGTCAGTGAGGTGCGAGACTGCGACGTGCCACCAAATGCTCATCATGTCTCGTGAATCAATCATTGAAGTCGCCTTCAATACTCACACCATTGTGTCAGCTCCCACGCCATATGGGCGCACATCGGTCTTGATCACAGTGAAACGAGAGCTGAGACTTTGTCCAGTTTGCGCCAAAATACTCTGTTGATTCTTGACCAGTTCATCCAGCCTCAACGTGGTGATAACTTGAAAACATAGAGACTTTTGGAGGGATGTTTACTGAATCTGACGCTCGAAAGGTCTCGCCATGTTGCGTGATCTCCGATGACAGCCTTAACTCAATTTTCTCAAGTTGAGCACAAAAACCAGACACCATCTCAATTTCTAAATTGTGCAGATCTCATCATGATTGGGCTCATTTGTTGCCATTTTCATATGCACAGCGCTCGTTTCGTCGTCTCCGCTGCTCGTTGCGACATTGCACGAGCGGAGGTCAAGGGTTGAACAGATAGCGTAACTCAAGACACTTTTGTGACACAGCTCGATTTCAAATTTATCCGTTGCTTGCGTGCGTGCTGAGGCAGCTCAAGACAGACAGACAGACAGACAGACAGACAGACAGACAGACAGACAGACAGACGGACAGACAGACAGACAGACAGACAGACAGACAGACAGACAGACAGACAGACAGACAGA
>JAAUXT010002388.1_pt1 | contig 44307 bp, 29 predicted proteins | sample 7278171 | NCBI WGS metagenome assembly JAAUXT01 (sample SAMN14350112, study PRJNA611818) | marine sediment metagenome | isolation source: surface marine sediment (1.8m) | place: French Polynesia: Moorea | collected 2018-08
TGGCTGGTGATGAACTGACAAGCTTGTGACAAATTCTGGTTTATATACTGAAATTGATTGATGCATGAATATTATAGAAGGTTCCGGATGGATACAGAATATTACGGTTGCGTATGGATATTTCGAGAATGTGACAGAATATACTACAGTGACACTACATCTTGATGCATCCTCGTACATCCTTGAGCAGTTGACTGTCTTCTCACCCAATGGGCATTCTGCAAAGTGGTTTTTGAGGACAGCAACATGTCATCATGTTGGTCGCCAGTCTTGCCAAAAGTGACAGCACCCTCGTATCTGGCTTGAGGCCTTTGAACATGACACGAGGTTGTATCAAAATATTCTGTTGGTCTGCGTGTTCAGCGTGTTTGGCAACAGACACGGTGGTTTATTTGAGACAATGTCAGACAGCCAGTTGTTTTGTCCTCCTTGGTGCAGTGGCCAAGTGACTTTGCTGGTAAACATGCAGAGTGACTGGTACGAGTATTTGATACGACCTCGTGTGTGCTGACTCAAGGATAAGGAGCAAGAGGTTTTTGAGGTTGTTGGTGGTGACACCACAGGTTCCGTATGTGAAGGATTCTGACAAACAAGCGTTGCAGCTTCATTGCTGCTAAAATCAGTGCTGCAGTTTCTTTTTCGTTTGAAGCTGGTTTCCAACTTCAACTGGGTGTTGATTTCCGCCCCAACCCCACCCGGCTGTGTTTTGGAATGACAGCATCCATCCCGGACCCCACCCCACCCAATGAAAATTATCTCGAGACTGATCAGTTGCAGTGACCTGCTTGTACGGCATGACTCTTTCTGATCTGCAGCGCACCGGTCGAGCAGATGTGTCGCAGTCGCATGAACGCAGTTCTCCGCATCAGTGGCCCCGAAGGGAACGAGGCACTCGAAAAGAATTTCGTGGAGGCCGCTGCGAAGGAAGGAATGGTCTCTCTCAAAGGACACAGGTCCGTCGGTGGAATCAGAGTTTCTATGTACAATGCCATCAGTGTCGAGGACATACACAAACTGTGTGCTTTCATGAGAGATTTTCAGCAAAAGCATCAGTAAAACTTGGCTTGGCAGTGGAATGGTGTTGAGTCGAGTCCGCTTTGTCTGCCATCAGCAAGAAAAAGAAAAGTTATTGATCGATCCAACCAACTATTCTTGGTGTGACATCCTAAAGAATGTCTGGAAGCTCTGGCGGAAGATGAAGCGAACTCCTTGAACTGCAAGAAATTGGGCATTGATCAGAGTGAGAATTGGTTGGCTTTGTCACAACAGGGAGTTTTCGCAAATACCAAACACAGACGTAGGCGTGAACGTAGACATGGGATCTCACCCCATGGGAACTTTTACACCATAAAATTTTCAAGTCCAAAGTAAATGTTTCATTTTCTTTTTGTGTAATGTTTGCTTCCTTATTATTTGCACCTTTTTCCAAGAAAATTGGAAAAGCAAGAGCAGAATATAATTTAAAATGAAAGGAAAATACAAGAATCTGGGGAGGACTGTACCCCACAGGGTGAGTTTCTACGTCCACGTTCACGTCTACGTTTCCAATTTACGAAAACTGCCTTTTGTTTCCCTGTGCTGAGCACGCGTAGGTTATCATTCCTCTCGAGATTAATCCACAGACGTTCCACTCATCATGACGTCAAGCGGTTGACAAAGTTCAGTCTGTAACACTTGTACCTTGAGAGGCGTGCTGGAGATGTGACAGATAACCTTTAAACTTCAGCTCGTCGTGAAAAAGAAAACCTTTGGTCGTCTCTGGACGACTTCATTCTTACACAATGCAATGCAAACGTGACATTCCGTTGCTGATTGTGTGCAGCAAAATTCAGAACTTGTACTTTTTAAACCCGAGGCATTCCATCGAGCCGCGTGCTGAGTGCAGTTGCAATCCTGGTGTTCTGTTGCGTGTTTCTGTGTGTGCGCACATTGGTTTACCAAGGGAAGAGCAATTGAAACTTGCTTTTTCCTGACCGTCAATGGTTGCTGAAGCAACCATACCTGGGGGTAAAGCAACCATCGGTTGCTTTCCTCCCTCCCCTTTGTGATTAGTTTGGGTAAAGGAGTGGTTTGTGGTTGGTAGGCAACCATGGCCTGCTTGCTGGAACAATACGTACGACGGCTGCTGTACGGTGCCCAGGGCTCGTTGATCTTTATCAGCTGCTGATGTTGGCTAACCCGCGTATTCGTGTCTGTGCACATGGCTGCCGTGTGGTGACAGGTTGCTTCATAAGGGCGGGCGGGCGGCAAAGAAACCTGGTGGTATTGGGTCTGGTAGTTTCCAACCAGGAGGAAAGCAACCTGATTGCTTCAGGTGAAGCAATCTAGCAGGTTGCTTTGCTGAAGGGGGGGGGGGGGAATTTCACAATCATCCAACCAAGAGTTCCCCGAGACCCCAAGTTGCTTTGCAGAATTGAACAAGGAATCGCTTTCTGGTAGTAGGGCACGCGGCTGTTTACTTGTATGTCTAGTTGAGCTCTTGTTTCATCAAAGAAGAGGCAAGAATCAAAAACTGATTTTACCGAGGTTTCTTCGTGAATGATTTACTTTCTTCAAAATGACATGCAGTAATGCGCAGAATGAGGCACAATTTTTTGCGCTTGTTTGCTGTTTGTCTTGTGCACAGGGACTATGCGCTGCCGCTCACCTTGTGCACAGATTTCGGTTATCCTCTGACATATATGATAAACCTGAGAAGACGTCCACTGGACGGGTTTTTACAGTTGCAACCTTGCCTTAGCTTGGACAAGGTTCTCTTTTTCCCTGATCGGTGCTTGTACAGCCATACCCCAATAAAACAAATATTTTTGGCAAAACTGGCGACGCAGTGCTGTTGTTCGAAAATCCGAAAATGGGGCAAGAATTGGACGAACATAGCAGGAGCGAAAATTATGCTCGCCAGACAGACGACTTGGGAAATCGATTCTGCATATTTTGACCATCCGTGGTGTGCACATCTGTTTTTCTGTCAGTTTGCCCGATGGTCAGGCGCAAACGGATCCACAGGTCTTGCCATGAAGCGAGGAATTCGGTCGCTTTTGTCATTTTCTGAATGGTGTCGTGCCAGAAGCATTCACGGTCAAAGAAACCTTGTGGAAAAGTTTATGCGCTGGACGTTTGTTGTTCAGCGTTTCAAAGCATCGTCATGCCACGGTCCTTGAAAATGTTCTCCAGTTTGTCTTCCAGGTTTTGATTGGTTCCTCGGAGCCCTGCAACAACCTTCGCCGCCCATTGAAAGTATTCCTGTCGATCAAAGCAATCAAGGTGCCATTGTTCAATGACACATTTGTGTTTTTGAAAGTCACGAGGGAAACGGACTCCACGTGACCGTCAAAGAATTTTATTCCTGGTTTCTGCTTTTCATAACTCCACGTAGTTCTCACCTGTACTCGTTCCTGAGTCCATCCTTCCGGTGTCGCCCGGTTGAGATCTCGTAAGTTGTAGAGTTTGTCTGCCAATTTGATCAACTTCGCTCGAGGGGATGCGTTTGGGGCGTGTTCAATTTGAAGACGTTTTCGCTCATGTTTCGGCAAGCCCTTGTTATCTGTAACTTCCCCCACCAAACCTACGAGGGAAAAATATACAAGGAAAAAAAAAGACATCATACTTGCTTGCTGGGCAGTTTCAAAAGTTTGTTCCTGCATTGTCTTCACATGGAGGCTCAGTGTGATAGCGTGATGTACCAGGTCTTTATCAATCTGTCTGGCGCGTTTCATTGATGGTCGCGTAGCCGGCCATCTAGGTGCCACTGTTGGCTTAAAAACCCCTTAGCATTCATGTGTGCGTCTGTCCACACTTTGGAATATAACCACCCCCTCCCCCACTAACCACCCCCCTCCCCCATTAACCACCCCCCTCCCCCACTAACCACCCCCTCCCCCACTAACCCCCCCACTAACCACCCCCCTCCCCACTAACCACCCCCCTCCCCCACTAACCACCCCCCTCCCCCACTAACCACCCCCCTCCCCCTCCGCTTCCGCGACCATCAGGGTTCCCGCCTCGGAACTTCTTGTTTTGTAAAATTAAGGTGCGTTTGAAACACGTGAAAAAGAATGCGTGGAAAAGAGATTGAGTAAGATAGCCATCCATTCACCTGTGCAAATTACAATGATTTTCGAGTGGAGTAATCTGTAACGAAAGAAGGCTGAACGGCGTGCAGTTGCAGAAATGCTCGTTTCTGCCCCTGCCAAACAAAAAGCGTCGGCACACCTTTGAGTGCTTGAGTCCAAAGATTAACTATCTGGGAGATCACAGTCGTCACATAACTGACACCCTGCCATTTGCAGCCAACATAACAGCACATTGCACTTGAGCCGGTGCCACTTGAATTTCTGCATGTCGCAAACAAAATTGGAAAGTAATTTCTCGGAGGCAGTGGGCGGACATCCCTTGATCTTGAAAATGTGTTCACGTAATTGTTTCTTGTCAACTGTTGCCTCCTGCGGATCCAGGCGAAGTCACTGGCGACACTGAGACCCAACATTCGAGGATGTCTCCAACATCGTAACGCAACGGAACCAGCTCTTGGTACAAGCAGAATAGTTCCTTGTGGCGCATACACAGCACCGCCCACAAAATCACGAGGAAACTGCTCCGAGCATTTTCGACACCGACCATTAGAGACTCTACCTTTGCACAACAAGACGAAATCTATCATCAAGTCTCTCCCAACAGCATCTTGGACCCAGTCATGGTCTCCAGACTGGAACTGCAGCCTGTGTGATAAGACAAGACCCCCAGGGCAAAAACAGTCCCAATAACAGTACTTTTGATTCGGCGCAGACTGAGCGCCCATCTGTATTCGCAGACAGTCCCTGGGAAGGATGTGGCCGCTCAGCTACGACAAGTTTTTGCTGCTCACATTGCCGGGATGACAAGAAAATTGCGAGTTTCAGTCGGTTTCTTCAATCGTTTGTCGCCAAATCACGAACAGCGCAAATCCTCGGACGAAGAAAGGCAAATTGTTTCGATCTGAACCAGACCCATCCTAAGTTGAGCTGAAAGAACTCGGCACTGCACCGTGACAAGATTGAACGAGCAGACACACACATGCAGATCTGGACACACCATAACTTCAGGCGCAGAGTTGAGATCAGGTTCCGAGAAAAAAAATCTGTGAAAACATGGCCGTTGCTCTGCCCATCAGCATGACGCACCATCGAAATATTTCGGCAGGATTTGCGCCGCCTTTGAACAATGAGTCCACAATGCGTGGCATCTTCAGAAAACGAAGTACGAGTCGTATTCCCCGCCGACCCCAGTCAACGGAGAGAAATACCACAGCGAACCACAAGAAAAAGCAACATAGAGGTTTGGTGTCACTCAGATTATGACAGGTACACAAGTGGGAGAATGAAGCACCCTTGAAATCTTTTGTTCAAGCTCACAATGCGATGAAATGTACACCAAGCAAGAACGGGAGGTGTCCTCGACATCAAGTGGCAAACATGAAGGGCAACGGTACAACTGCGGGGGTGATACTGTTCTTTGCACCCCGTGCACATAAATATGAATAAAAATGCAAACAAAAGGCCCGCACCGTTCTTACGAATTCACAGAGATTCAATCAGTCTTTTGGCGTGCAGTTTCAGAATCCCCGTCCTCGTGTGGTTTCAGCCCGGATCAAAATGTTTCAGCCATGTCCTCTGCAGTCTTGGATCGCCACAGAGTTCTGTGTTTTGTGGTTCCGCAGCCCGAGGCTCTCACCCCAAGACCTCATCTCTTGGTGTTCTGTGAGTTTCAGCAGTGGACGTGAGATTCGTCTTGAAAAACCCCTTTGAAACTAAGAGAAGAAACACGAAGGATTCCAGAAAGCTAAAGCTCCCAGCCACTGAAGTTCTCGACATGAATAGAAGGAAAATGTTCGTGTGAGTATCTTTTACGCAAGTGTTGCTTGCATCAACTCACGTTTACGACACACAAACCCAACATTTCAACGTGATAAATGATAATTTGTAACCTTGAAGTCAGCTCTTCTTCAGTATCAAAGAAACCCTGACAAGAAATCGAAAAATTCATTGGAAATTTGATACCTTCCAACGGTAAACAGGTGAATCAAGTCTCCGTGGGTTTGTTCCTGGGGTCTCAAATAATTTCAATTTATCATTGAGTTTCTTGGCTGGGGATGATGGCCGCGTCGGAGCTGAAGCGAGAACAAAGCGAGGAGCTGTCACGGCGTCAACGCAGGAGCCACGCCGAGGAACGTAGAGAGCGAAATCGACACCCGCAAACCCTCAAATCAACTTCAAAACGGACAATCGCAAGATAACAAGGCACCAGCGGATCCAGGTCTTTGTACAGTGTCGTGCTCCTGGTGTTTCTTGAGTCCATGTAGCCCCACTTTCCCAGTTTTCTATCACCGTGGATACAATTCCTTCCTTCTCTGGGACACGGTCACCGGAATTGTAAGCCTGCAAATGTTCCAAAACCAGGTGGTCTGGTTCAACACCCAACATCAAGCACTGCACTCCACTTGGTGATGAAAGCCTGTATAACACTTTCAGGCCAATGTGTCTCGCTGCCCAAGTGACTTCTCCCCCCCTTCCTCTCTTGTGCAGCTCATGGAAGTCCTGCAGCCAGAGTTCAACCAGGCGAATCACTCCATTCCAACACATCTTTTTTTCACGCACACACACAATACAGTCTCACAAGTGGTATGAAATGTGGCCACCGCTGCATTGTGGACTGCCATGGGAAACCTCAGCGGTTTGGTCACGAAGTGTTGAGCATTCACTGACACGGACGGACTTACGGATTCACGTCTTGCAACCAAGTGGCAAGGGAGAAAGAGCCTGAACCGAATTGTCGTGAAACCTGCAACCTGACTGCAGTCATGACCATTTGCCTCACGGAAGGAATAGGAGAACGTTGTTGTGAGTGTACAAAACGAAGGCACACAAGCTTTGTGATCCCACAAACGTTCGTCAGTCGGTTCTGAGAAAGTTTTCTGAAGAGGTTACAAGTCAGAACTCGAGAACCCGTCTTGTGCGGTGGACCTCCACCTGGTGCAGCAACGAACTTGACACCCGCCTGAACACTGGAACCTTTCCATCACCGAGGATTAACACCAGTGAACGAAACGAGAAAACCCGAAGTAACGCTACCGCCCTTGATGCTTCATATTTGTTGCATAAAATAGAAATATATTTTCCTGAGTGCAGTCAGTCAGGCTCCACGAGGCGGCAGAGATCAAATATGAGCTGCGGGGTGCATATTCGTTACATCTTGGGAACCGTCAGAAAACAACTGTAACCTGTTCAAGCAACAATTGTCGTCACACAGCGCTGTTTGCCGAATGTCCATTTTCAGGTCAGTTTGCTGAGGCGACTCGAAAAGGGCTTCGAAAACACACGCTGAACACGGCAAAGATTTCAATGCGTATGTCAGAGTGTGTTCTATCCAGATACCCCCGCAGATAACCCATCCATCCAATATACTGCTCATCTGTCACCCTTGAAAGATCAAAAACTTGGTCTATCCTCGGTGTTAAACAACATTGTCCCTGAGCAAACAAGAAGCCTCGAGACGTCATCATTAATTAACGGTGGGATCACTCAGGTTCATTATCTGTCTGCCATGTCCGTACATCCAATTGCAAACTCTTTCGTTTTTTTAAAAAAAACCTCCACTCGAGTAAATCAAGATCCCAAGACAGTGACTTCCTTCTCGAACTAAATCAAGGTACAAGGTGCAGACATCTTTTCGCCATCAAACGGTGTCTCAGTATTTCACTCGCGCAATATTGTGCTCCGCTTGAGCTTGGTTCCTCAGTATATAAGTTTGCAGCATTTTAAATATCGGGCTGAACACGAGATGTGGAGTCGTTGTCGCGCGCTCAGATGTTGGAGTCGCCCCTGCAGACAAACTGCCGCACATGCAGGACGCCGCACTCCCGCTGGTGTGACGCCCGCTGTCCGAGGTCTCCTCGTGCGCCGCCAGATTGTATTTCAGCCGTCAAAATTCCGCAAGGACGACGGGGTCACTCATCACAGTTGGAAAATGTGTCTTGGTGCTGTGAAGTTCACACACACACACACACGCACACACACACACACACGCACACACACACACACACACACACACACATATCAGTTCTAATTTCTGCCGTCGAATTTCCTGAGAATTGTCGGCGAATACTCAAATGAGAGTCACCAATTAGAACTAAGTTGGCTTGGATCATGAAGAATTGACTGATTCCATTCACGGAAGAGTCCTTCACTCCGGCAGACCTGAACGCCCCTGGGACCTGGACTCTCTCTTTGTGCCCACAAATCAAATTGTAAGTTTACATATTTTGCACGTCAGGCACAGATGCACAAACGAAGACTTCACTCTGGTTGGAACATGTCATGTTGAAGAAGAAAGTGCTGAGTTCAACTCAACGCACGATCGGAGGCTCTGTGCAGTGGTTTTGTTGCCACCAAGTCCCGGATGGCGTCACGTACCGCGCTGTTTCACCCTCAACGTTTGATGAGGCATTAAAGGGATCCCGCTCAATGAATTGCTCTCAAAATTACCGCATTGGCATAATGCGAAAAGAGCGAGAGAATAAGCACTGCCAGGACTATTAGCAGATTAGGTTACATTTCTACCTCACGCAAACTCTTACAATCACCGTGACTGGGCGACCCAACAACTGCACACGGTCACAGGTTCAATCTTCCGGGGCTCAAGCTCGATTATTGTCACCAGAAGACAACGGTAAAGGATCCGGCGCAGCACAATGCCCAAGTGCGAGCTTTGTCTGCTTTTTGCTGCCTGTGTCATACAGCATCGTTCACGAGTCGGTTCACATGAAGAGAAGGGAAGCAGCAGACACTACGTTGTCTCGCAACGTGTGCGCCACAAGCATTTCAAAAATGTTTCGAATTCACTTCAAATTCCAGCACACCTCCGTCAGCTGTACACACAAAGCTCACACAGCTCAAACACGACCAACCATTTCAAGAGCATGACAAAAGTGCAACCAAGTCCCCGCACTGGGCGGGGATCACGTCACATTCTCTGCGAACCTATCGGCCAAAATCAGAGATTTTCCTTTTCGAGCTGAGATTTGGGTTTTGCGGAAGACATATCGCGCTCGAGGACTGCCTCACGCCTCAATGATGACACTGTAACCCTGGCAAGATTGATGCAATAATCCCTTTGTGAATCGATTCATTCAGTTTCTGCCCCGAAGCGCCGCACCGCTTAGCCTCCTCCCTTCCTTCCTTGTTTTGAGGAGTTTTCCACTGTAAAAGGAGATTTCTTCTGTAATTGAAACAACGTATCCTATATTTTACATTCCTGCGCAGCCTACTCGTATGCAGCGAGGACCTTCCCCCGCGATGGGCCCATCTCGTACCAACGAGGAGAATCACCCGATCCCGACATCGGATCGCGCTTCTCAACACATCTGTCCCGGAGTCATTGTCTACAGGTGAACAGGACGAGACCACCAAAGGGACGCGGCATTTGATCAGCAGTACATTTGAGTTCTGGTGTTGAAGTCACCCCCGAACACGAACGAATGCAGGCCTACAGGTATCCTCCCACGAAAATGAGACAATAGATCATCTTCAGCCGCAAGCAATTGGAAAGTGAATACAATGTAGAAGAGTGCTTTCATGAAGGTGGGCAAGAAATCAGTTTCAAAACTGTTCCTGATGATTCATAGTAACTTCCAGTAATGTTCAGCTTTCTTCGCCGTTTTTCGTCCTTCTTAGATCTTTGCCTTGAATCGCATAAAACCCAAACCTAACTTCCCTTCAAATGTGGTCAAAGATGAAGTGTCCACACTTTGACCTTCACAACAAGATTGGTGAGATGTTGCAATTATCTCTCTAACGTCTGAACCTCGTATCCGGTTTCATTTCTCTTCTTGCAGCCATGAATAAATTTAATCATCTGTTGACCTTTTCCATTCAGCCTGAGACGGGAGGTCCTGCGCTTCTGTTGATCAAGTGTGGGAATGAGCAGACCCACCGTGTAACAGTGGAAGACTAAATGGTTTTAAACTGTCCCCACAAGGGCAGACCCACTGTGCTTCACGCGGAAAGCCTCGCATAACGGTAGAAGCGGGCGGTCTCATGAAAGGGACAACAGGGGCTTCTTCAATCAGTGAGGTCAAACTTTCAATATGGAGCTGATGAGATTGTACAGAAACGGCTAATATTTCTGAGGAAAGGTTGAAATGCTTCTTTCGGGCTGCAAATCGGATACACTAACGATGTGTGAGTGAACCCGTTCTCTCGCTGAATGTGACTGTCACTGCTTTCAAAAGAAAAATCACGGTCCAAATTCTCGCCAGATTGCAGCCTTCGCACTTGTCATGTTCTCCTCAGAACGAGCAAAGAGTCTCATTTTCAATGAAGTGGAAGATTTTGAGATCCAACATTCAGGAGATGAGCAGTTAAAAGCCGCATTGTTCATTTCAATCCCATTTTGACGCTTTTTGTGCGAAGTTTGCCTTTCAATCTCCCGACTTCCGACGCACACGGAACACACCATTTTTAACACGATTAACTTCTGACAGCTGGGTGCACAGTTATTTTCTCATTTTTTGTTCTGTTCTTTGTATCAGCGAATCCTCACCGAACAAACGCATAAATTGATCCCGCGGTGAGAGTTACGCGTTGTCCACTGGACTATGCAGTTCGCCAGGGTGGTCTCACCGCCCCTGGAATCTGCTCCACAGAGACATACGTCGCTGCAACAAGAGTATCTAGATAAATAGCTTTCATCTGAGCGACAATAGAATTGTATTTCTGAAGAACAAGGCAGGCGATACATCATTCTGGGAGCGTCTCCTCCCGCCGTCCCGCGGAGACGCACAATGAGGCGCCGCCGCAAACCCGTCTCAACAGTAAACACGGACAAAAAGCCATTGCCAGCAATTTTTTTTCAAAAAAGTGAAGGTGTCGCGCAGAAGTGGAGAGGTGGTAATTAATGAGACGATGCGGTGATGACGTAGCGTTCCTGCACCGCCACGAAACCGTCTCGATCTGCAGGCGCCTCAAAGGATCATACGCAACTTTGTTACGGTCCCACAGTCGCGCGACCCTTTCTCGGTTCACTCCACATCGTCTCTGCATGCAAGCGATTTGTAATACACTCGGAGTCCGCCGTTCCAAAGCTGACGCTGTTCACTTGGGTCTTAGATGGTCCGCAGTCTTCACCTGTGTCGGATTGCACCGTTCTGGCCAACCGAAGGTTGCAGAGAGAAATCGCGGGTGATGGGAACGGACGCAGCCCAAGTCTGGACCACAGCAGTGGCAAAACAAGCGACTCACTCTCCTCATCTGCAGGAACCTCCCAAATACCGTCAACCCTCATTGGGGCCGCTTCTGAAACTGAAAAAGCTTTTGGCAACCTTCCTCAGAGTAAAATTTGTAAATGTACCGTCCTTTGTCGTTGCTTAAAGACTTTGCTTGGGAGCTTGTGTTCGTCTTGTTAACAACACAGGAAGGTTTTCCCGATAACTTCTGAATGGCAAATTGATTTCTGCGTTGGAGGGCCTTTCCTTCTTGAGCCCATCAATTTCACACGTAGACAGGGTTTTGAGGGTACGGTTACAGCCAAGAGTCGTATTCCTGATACTCGACGGTAAAATTAATAGCTCAGATGGGATCTTCATCACCCCTGGAGCTACGGTACAGCGATTGTTTCCTCTGATACTCATTTTGAATAATGCCGCGGTTCGTCTCTGATTTCCCTTTCGAGATTGAAATCGAACAAAGCTCTCTGACGTGCCTCTTTTGTCCCGACGCGATTGTCACAGCTTCTCTCCTTTTACTATCGATTTCATTTCATTTGCTAAATGATAAATCTTGGGAGTATAGGAACACCAACTGACTTGATGAAGAATTGATAAAAAAAACAACTCGAAGAATTTTTTCCGCTTCGGAAGTGTCAAACTCTCCAGTGAAACCAAACAACATTCCAGTCTTGATTTCACTGTTTCTGTCATTTCAAAACGAAAACTATGTGCAGACACTTTCAATTCACAATGCGAACGGTTGAGCCGACTCGTGGGTGAAGCCTTTGTGTTGTGACTTAACTCTGCCTTTTGTGGAAGTTCATTTCATTGAAACGATCCAGAAATGTTACCGACCTTTTCAAAAACACCTCGACGTGTGTTCTCCGCTCCCATGGCACAGTGTCTGATTGAAACAAAATATGAATTTATGCTGTCTAAACAAGAAATAGACATCTATTTGGCTCAAGAAACTGAAAGCCACCACTGCTTTTGGTGAGGTATGCCATTGTGATCGCTTGAAACTGTCACGTAACAATTGAACTGCGCTCCCTGAGCACGCGATGCGGATCTACAGATCCTCACTCACTCACTCTCACTCACTCACTCACTCACACACAGACTTACACACACACACTCACTCACTCACTCACTCTCACTCTCTCTCTTTCGTTGCTCACACTCTCCAAGTGTCTCTTTCCTTTCCTCTCCGACCTTTCAGTTCACTCATTTGCGAAGTCCCTTTAGGGCGAAACACCATGTGGTAGTGCAGCATATGGCAGGTTGGATGAAATGTCCCCTGCCCCTCCCCTGTCAGACCCCCTCCCCCTGCTAGACCCCCCCGTAGAGAACACAAGGAAGACAAGGAAGAATCAATGACATTACTGGCCGGCAAGGGACTTCGCACTGCAGTTGCCTTGAGCACTGCTTCTTATTCTCTCACATGCGCATGAGCTCACTCTGTCACACTTTCTTCTCTCTCTCTCTCTCTCTCTCTCTCTCTTCCTTTCTCTCTCCCTCTCACACACATACACACTCTATATGCACATACACATTCTCACACTCTGTATCAAACACACTCTGTATATTTTTCTCAATCGCACAACCGGCGCACCGTTGAACTCCTCCGTTGTGGTGATGGAGCAGAGTGAATACGATACATGCAGAGATTCTAATTGTTTGGACTGAAACCTGTAACAGGAGAAGCAGCAGCCACTCAGCCACAAGACAGTTGCACTAATTTTTCCTAAGTACCGTATGTCAAGACAGATTTAATCACCCGCAGGCGCAGTCAAACTCTGAATCGTTGTGTTTTCTTTTCAGCCCTCGCCTCACACATCTGGCATCAAAATTCCCAACCTGATCTCAATCCACATGCAGCGCACAGTTATTCAGCATGTGGAGTTGTGTCGCGAGCTGAGTCCCCTAGAAAATGTTCAACCTTTTTCTCGCTCGGAAGAAACTTGCTCTTCCCTTTGACAGAAATCTTTCGTGTCATTTTTTGATCGCGCCATGCATGTTGCATGAATGCAACTCAAGGCAAAACTACATGCATGGCAATCTTGACCATGGCTGGCGCACAGCCCGACGAATGTGCATGCACGCGAATCACTTCATCTGACAGAGTTTGTTTTCCAAAACGTCCAGGAAATCTTGTTGAACAAAAGGTGCTTCACCCGTAGCATCAGCCAAGAAGACATTTCTCAGTTCTTTGAAGTCTGATTCAGAGCTGAACTTCACTTTGGTCGTTGCAGCCAAAGTCCACGACCCTCAATTCAACGTAGAAACTCACGGCGTCTCAGAACCAAAAGCGAGGATCATGGAGGTCGTCGTTTTCTAAAATTGATGCACAATTCCTGGATCCTTTTCAACACTGATGAAAAGTCTTCAGCACTGGCAGAATCAGATGAAGATATAAAACCTCCCATACAGTTGAATATACATATTTCTTGGGTAAATAACGGCACTTATTCACTTGAAGGCGTCACCACTATCGTGCGACATTCTTGCTACGACCGCAGTTCAATGAAACTATTTTAAGCCCCACAGAAAACGGACAAAAAGTTTCAGAAAAACACCATTATTTAACTTGATGATAGTTAGCTGGTTTGAGTCTGTCTCGCAGGTAACGTGACAAAGATTGATCTGCGAACGCAGGAAAAAAACACCCAAGAGTGAACAGCGGAGCCGTAAGAAATATGAACTTGAGAAAATATACAAGATTAAATACGTCAAGTGTGTTAAAATCACTTGAGAAATACAAACACATCGCTTTTGGGAACTTGCACCTTGAAAGGAGAACTCTTCCAGTCGTGATCGGTTCAAGGAACCTGGCGAAGGAACTTTGGGAGTCAGGTTACCACGATCCACACAAAAGCGCCGCACGTACGATCTTTACTCTTTTGGTGATGTTTGCAGTTTTGCTACCTGATGGAGGAAACTTGTTCGACGTATTTTTCAACAACATGTACGACTGCAGACGTGTCTCTCTCCGATGCCGCAGAAAGCTGGACACACCCTAAGAAGCTGCCATGGCGGACTCTGCACGTAAACGTGCCCTGCACTGCACTTGCTCTGCTGCGCGCAGAAACCGTGCAGGTCTGTTTCAGAAGTCATTGGGATCGCTCACGAGCAAAGCGTGCAAACTAGTCTGCGATTGAAAACACTTGTCTCGAGAGCAATTCAGCGTTTCGCGCGCGACTCGAGTACCGTCGAGATTAATGGCCAAGTTCTCCAGTTAATAACCGCGCTCGACCCTTTGAACGATCACCTCAAGTGCCTGTCAAAGTTCTGGGTTGCTACGCCGCTCGTTTGCACCCATAATTAATTGAAAACACACATCGCAGTTTAATAAAGTGAGGCCACAAAGTCAGAGGAACATTATGTTCAAGAGCTTGTAAACAATTGAGTCACAGAGAGATCCACTACACACTGACGTTGTGAACGAACAAACACACGCGCACACTACTGACGACAAAAGACCTCGAAAACATCTGAAGCACGTGCGCACAAAGTTGACGCTCAGCACATGCAGGTCTGACCACGAGAACCATGTCCAACGACGGCGCCGATTCCCAGGTAAGAAAGGTGAACGTACGCATGGGGTACACACAGTGGCGCCCGTTTTTCTGAATTCTCACATTGTAGAAAACACAAGAGCAACAGATTGGTCAGTTGTCAAGCTTGTTTTGAGGATGGTGTTTTGAACACTTTCATTGCCCGATGTCGTGTGTTCACGAACAGGACTCGCGTCCACGCATCTCACCAGCAAAGGCGTTCGTCAGGAATCACTATCTGTTTTCTGGACTGCCCCACAAAGTTCAGACTGCTCTGGAAGGCTCCGTGAGAACCATGGTTCTGCCCTTCGGGACCTGCCTGGTGAAACAAGGCAGCAAGTTCTACCATTTGTACTTCGTGGCAAGGTAGTTCACGTTGTTCGTCTGTGCACCTATTTGCTGTTTCTCACTTTTCGTAAACTTGACTGCGAGATTCAATACATCAACTGATGAGGCCAGATTCATCACACCAACTGCATGTTCAGTTGATTTGAGACAAAACGAACCGGCTAATTCGTGGACAGACTTGTACAAGTCACTTGTAAAACGAACGTCGTTGGATCCTGCAATGCCACTAAATTGTTTCAAAAGTGAAGATACATGTTTCAGAGGCCAGATCAAACTGACGGTCAATTCCGAAGAGCACAAGCTCCTCTACAAGAACATCTTCGACAAATATCACGAACAGCAGAAGAAATTGAAAGTGTACGCTTTGTCAAAATCGTTGCTTCCTTCATTTTCTCCCATGCATGGAACGAAGCATTCCAGCCAGTTCGAACAGCTGTTCAAAACCACACACGAGTGTCGAGCCCCAACATGTTGAGACCCTGGGGCGCGAGTGAGGTGTGGATCACATCTTGAGACACAAGTGTCCCGATGAAAGCTCTTTCTGCACTCCTGGCACACAGGAAGTACGAGCGCGCGGAGCATGCGCAGAAGCAGCCGACGCAGGCGGAGCACGTGCGCGCCCGCAGGACGCTCGGGTACGCGCTCGCCGAGCAGAGGCTCCACCGCAAACACAGAAGCGTCTGCCTCGTGCACGCCCACGACTGCATCGGTGCGTCCCCTGCCTTTCACCATGGTCTGAACCTCCATGTTTGTTTATCTTCTTCCAAGGACCTGTTTTGGGGTCAGTGGTGTGACTCTGAAGAGGGGAACAAGCAGGACTGCACCAAAATGGGACGAAACACATTGACTTGATCGCACAATTTCGTGGATCCTTATTATCTTCTTTGCATTCGAACATTGAAACCAAAACTTCCTCATCCTCTTTCACAGGTGACATTGAGTTGGCGTATGGACTGAAAACTTACCACCATTCAGCAGTGTGCACGACCGAAACCGAAGTGCACGTTTTGGACATTCAGGCTTTGGACAGAATCGTTCTCAGCAAGAACTCAGGCACCATGGACGCTGTCAGGAATTTGGCGAGCGAAAAACTCGTTGCTCGTCTCACAAATCAAACAAATGACAACAATCTGGAGCTGTACACAATTCTACGGGACCGGGAACAAGACACCGAGCAGCCATCAGTGGATACAAAACGAAAAGAATCTCGGGAAGCCCAGGAGAGAACCTTGACCCTCGCGAGGGTTTCCAAGCTGTACAAGGCCGGACGAATGCCGTTCATCGACCCTGGTCTGCTGGACCTGGTGCTGATCAAGAGGAAACTTCTGTCGCCCATGACAACCGAGTTGGGAATCACGCAGAAGCGAGACCTGTGCACGATGCGCGCCAAGTCGGCGCGAGTCGCGCGCAGCCGACGACAACTCGAACGACTCGTGTCCGCGCAGGAGGGAAACCGACATCTGGACCTCTCGCTCATCTTCCCTTCGTCTGTCACCAGACAAGAAGAACGCACTGAAGTCGTTGATCCAAAATCCACAGCACGAAACGTGAAGCCCTCTGCACCCATCGGTGAACCACCAAGAGGAAGGCGAGGATTGAGACCACAAACGTCAGTTGGATTTGGAAGAAGAGATCGTCTCCGCTCGACTCACGACGAGGACGAGGCCGCGTCAGGCACGGCGGAGGAGGACGGCTCTTGCTTGTATAGATCAACACACATCAGCCACAAAAGTGTCAGAAAGACATTTCGGGCCAAATCTGCGCCTCAAACGACAAACCGCGCCCAATTCCTGAACATTGTGCACGTTCTCCACAAATCAAGACCATCGTGATGGCCAAACAAGCCAATCCTCCACGAAGGACAGTTCTTTTCACACAATACGACGATGCGCTTGCAATCAAAATAATTTTCTTTGGTTGAGGACGGATAATCTCTGCACAAAACATGATGATGATCGAAGATGGCAACAATTCGAACTCAGAACCATCATCTTCTCAACTCATGACACCAAAACAGCAGCGGTGAAGGTTGTTGGCATCAGGCAACGTTTCAAAAGGCACAAATTTATGTCTGGCACAAGCGATAAACTTTTCTCATAAATTTTATCAGTGAAGATTTTCATAAAAACCATCCGTCTGCATCTGCGATTACCATCGATAAGACCAGCAGATCGACTTAATTTGCAACACAATGATGATCTGCCACATCTTAGAAACATTCGAACATCTGCAGAGTCTGTACTTTCTCTGTTTCTTCAAGTTACCAAGCAGTGACATCGCTGTTTCAATGACAAATTTTCTTGTGACCTGGAGCTTCCTTCCCTTCCCGATTTGCTCATGAGATTTGCAAGCTCCTTGCGAACACCGGACCTTGGCAACCTGCCCGTTGACTGCTGATGAACGAGAAAACAAGACCACTTGTCAGTGTTCAGACGTCCGAAGCTTGGCCGCCTGGTGCTTTGGCGCTTTTCACTTGCATATGAGCATTTGAAACTCTTGCTGGGGCTGGCCGGGAGCGGGCGCTCAGGTGTCCATTCCAATGAGAAATTTTGGACGCCCATACTTGTGTGATTGGAACGGAAGCGCAACTGCGCTGAAAGGAAGGCGGCACATTTGCAGTTCCGATCTGCGACAAGTCAGTTTCATTTGAGAAATGTTGATGCCGTTTTGTTCTTGCAACGTTAATAGACATATCTTGATTTTAAGTAGACAGTTTTGATTTATTGGCCTCGCTTGACAATCTGTGTACAATGATATCTACACCTCAGAATCATCATACACATCTACAGCATCCATTAATTTTGAAAACGTTTTTCACTCCATTTCACTTTCCTATTGCTGTCGTCAAACATATCTGATTCAAGCACAAATGAACAAAATTTAATGATCTAAAGTAGCCGCCAAAGGGAACAAAAGAGCAGGTAACACCCTTCTGATAACGGAGTTCTGCTTCCTGACTTTTGCCATCTTTTTGCGCTGAGGAATGCTTGAAATATTTCTGTAAATTTTGATGAAGTGGTCTGTCAGAACCAAATAATATGGGGGACTCCTCTCTCATTGAAAATGAGTTTTTCTGGGCGCTGATCAAAGCTCAGAGCGCAGCGGGCCGCCATTCAGCTGCAGAAGGCGAGTGGTCCCGAGGCCCGGGCGCGAGCCGCCGAGGCTGTGGGTCTTTTGTCCGCGTCATACGGGATCCTTCATTCCTGACGTCCAACCCCTGGACAACCATACTCGATATTCTCACACAGCAACGTGCCCCTGGAAACGGGACAAAGCCGTCATTTGGCAGAAAATCACCACGTTTAACTCCTGACTGGGTAGAAAATAAAAGGTGTTGAATTTCACTGGCCATTTAGACAACATACCATTTTGACACCTTGATAGATTGAGATGTGATGTGTCTTCGTGCCATAATTGTGTCCTTCTCTCCCCAAATCCAGAAAGCTGATCTGTCGCACTCTCATTTTCCTCGACATAAGTCACAGAATAAACCATGGGGACTCCCTCGTTTATCATAACACAAAATAAAATAAACACAACTGTATTGTAGCAGTAAGCAGACTTTCAAACACAGACTGGCTGTGCCTATAACTCATCATTAACATACCAAAACCACAGTCAACACGCCGTGCGCGATGAAATCCAAACCCGTCTCCAGCGATCGAGCTCGAGCTGAACCCAAAACACAACATCCTCTCCGCTGCCGCCAGACTTTCTCAACTTCAAATTTATGAACACCAAAAAACTGAAAACATTTCATCAAAGACCAGAAGAACAGGACCACCTGTAGAACTAAACGAAAACACCGAAAAAGCGCAAACAATGCCCAGAGAGAAGTGCGAGAAACACAATACATTAATAACAGCCGTCGCTTAATTCTGTTTCCAATGAAGATGCCTTTGATTTCGGTCTGGGATATCGCAATTCTCCCTTTAACTGCACATTGCCCAACAGACCAATATATCACGGTGGGGTGACAAGGCTGTTCGGCGCTGCAAAACCCAACAAAGACGGAAGCATGAGGGATGGTCCACCATTGTATTGATACCTCGCGACCCGCACAATGCTAACAGTATTTATTTCTACCATAACAGAGTTAGTATCCTTTCGCAACTGCATGCCACTTTATAAATCAACTCCTGCATCCAAATAAATTGTGCCTCCTGACGACTTGTCTCTTTTTCACTGGAAACGATAAATTCCAACACAAGCCAAAGAAAACGATACCGAAGAGACTTTAATTGCTTTTTAACATCCTAGATTCCGTCCACGTAAGGAAAGCGAGAGCAAACAACTCATCGTGATTGTGGCATTTATGCCTGTTTGAGATTTTCGTCTGTCCTTGTAAGTTAAAAATATTCATCCGTGCTGCAATCATTGTGACATTACCATTGCGTGTCTGTTACTGCCACCCACAGCCTGACGACAGACACTTTCTTTTCGCAGACGACACGACAAAAGACGCTTTGGATTCAATCTGTTTCAAGATAGTCGTGGTTTATTCCTCAATTTCCTCATGTTTTCGCGATACACAAGCCAACGACACAATGTCAGCACAGCAGTCCTTGTGTTTCCCGCACCGAGCAAAGTGCCACGAAACACATCTGTTGTCTGTTTGGCTTCACGAATGATCAGATCTTCTCTTCACCCACATTCACCCCGTCCCGCGCCCCGTTCCCTCACCCTTTATTGCGCGCGGGAAAAGCATGACGAAAGTCATCGTCTGACCGACAACTCCGTCCCGAATCGAGCTGAGCTCTTCAGTTTTTCCACTTTCACATTTCACTCCTTTGTGTTCATTTGCAGGTGGGATCCATTCAAATCAAAGTTTCTAGAGTATTGAATGCCCGTTCTTGCATGAAAACATCCAAGCAAGTAACCGAGTCGATCCTCTTGCCCCTGTCTCTGTCAGCCACTCCACGTGGCACGCACGTGGCACGGTTTGAGGACGGGGCCCCGCGTCTCTCGGTTGGGGTCCGATTTACGCTGCACCGACGCCACAATCACCAATCCAATGGCGGCACCAGCACCTCCGTCCCTAACTCTGTGGCGCCGTCGGCAACGACGCCGCCGGCCCCGCCGGTGTCACCGCCGGCGTCGGGACGGCCTTGGCGAGCGACGCCATCAGCAGCTCCAGTTTGTTGGCAAAATTTTTACCTCCCATCTTGTCGAGGTGGACCTCGCGGAAGGCGCCGCCCAGCAGGCGCCACTTGTCGTCCTGGATGGAGTCCGCGGCGGCGGCGCCGTTCGTCTGGGCGGGCGCGGCGTCGGGGTCCGGGCACTTCTGGACGCTGACGCGCACTCCGCTCACCGCACCGCTCCGCACGGAGATCACCCTGAAGCACACAGTGCTCACAATGAGAAACCATCACAAACTATACTTGCAACAACAAAGCACAAGAAAGAAACTGTCGTAGAGCCCAACTGCAAACAGTATTCCTTCAAATCAACACCAGCTGAACTCAGCTGTTCCTTCCAATGTTCCCGTGCGTTGAATTTCCGTCTCTCACCCATGTGCAACCCCTGCGCAACACCATCCACGGAACAAGTGCAGTTGTATTGAGGAGGACGGCTGTATGAGTCAGAGTGGTGATACTCACGTGTCTCCGGTCGGTGACGCAATCAGCGCGGTGGCCGCGGCGCCGATCGCCTCCACGTCCCCGACCCCGACCTGAGTGTTGATCGACAGCAGGTTCCACGCCATCACTTTCGCCAGTGTGTGCGCCATGTAGATCTGGTGGCACGCGATCTGAAGCGAAGGTGACGCTGTATAGCAGCAGGGTTTCGTTCGCACGCAGATCCAGGCAAGCTTGTCCAATGTACAAAACTGGGATCACTGTGTGTCCCACCCAATTCATCGGCCATTTCAGCTCTTGCACTTTACCCACCATTTTATTATTTTGTGCTCCTGTCTTCACCTGAATGCTTTTTTTTTTCTCAAATCTTGGTTCAGGTCTCATTTCAAACAAATTTGCCAGCAAGAAAGTGTTTGAATTGAGGATCAGATGTTCCCTTCAAGAAGCCAAAGCAGAGCGGACCGCACCTGACACAGCAGGAAGTCTCTGAGTTCCTGCTCCTCGTACGACAGCAGCACGACCCTGCCGTCCTTCATGATCGCCTTGATGGAGTCCGTGCCCACGTAGAGCGTCAGAGGATTTCTGCAACACCACAGCACAACAGACGGGTGCAGTCACGATTTGCTTCTCTTTAGGACTGGTTGGAATGACAATCTTGGGCCCACTTCGCAAGAGTCGAATTTCCGTTGGTGGGGCCGCTACCTGTTGTTCTCGTATCCCTGCGAGGTGAAGGTGATTTTGATGATGGACTCGTCCGCAGTGCTGACGTTGCTCCAGTGAACCGTGATCTGAGGGTCCGAGATCTTCTGCGCCAAGTCGTCCACAACGCTGATCGTTCTGTAGGGAAAGGAGAATTCAGATCACTCACATGTCTGGAGCCGTGCTATATTGGTGGGATTTCAACCGGAATACACAACAAATCTCAGACACTCACAGCTGTTGCAGAACAATGTGCTTCGATTGTTTGATGACTTGTTCCAGAAGCGTTTCCCTGAAAGCAAAACAGAACGATCAATCACACACCAAAACACCGAGACGAGCTGAAATTACTCAAGCAAAAAAGGAGAAACGCTATCTGGCAAACACAAGAATTCCTCTTGCTATCGTCCACTCGAAAAACAGCGCCCCGAACTCACGTGTGCGTCATCTCGAGCAGCGTCTCCCGCTTGTAGCCGCAGGGCCCGGCGAGGCGGCGGCGCTTGCTCAGCCCCAGCATCGCCGTCACCGGGTGCGGCATCGGGTGGTACACGTTCTTGAAGTGCACCTCGCGCAGCAGCTGGTGCAGCGAGTGCTCCAACACGTGGTTGTGGTCCGGCTTCTGGTGAGGAACGTGCTGCTGCTGCAAAGACACGAGTCTCGTGAGGTGCGTCTGACATGTTGAACCCTGACAACCATCCACCGACAACGTGCTGGTTATGAGACTGAGTTTTTCATGCTCAGTGTCACAAGAAACTTGCCTTTTTGTCCTTGTCCGTGTTGAAACACAAGGCGATGACTAGTTGTATTCCAGGATACAGCTGCAGAAAAGACCAACGCATTTGAAACTCTACAATCCGCCCTTCTTGCCAAAATACACGCACGAATATGACAGACAAAGCGTCTTGACTTACGTTGGAGAAGATCTGGTTGCCCACGACCATGTGAGGAATTTGAGATCTGACTTGGATCGCCTCTCTTGCAAGCTGCAAGAACAACGAAACGTGCACATCTGAAGATTCAGGCTTTCTTCTTGATCGAACAAATTCTCGACTGTTCAGCGATCTTTTACCTGCTGAAAGACCTCCTTGCAAAAGATAACATTCTGAGCTGCCTCAAGTTTTCTCTGCCAATGCGCGTCGGAGGGAACAGTTCCACTGATGTCGGTTGGCAGCGTCAGGTCAACTTTCGCCAGATCAGTGTTGTCTGAAACAGACACTTGGCAAGTCAGTTACGCTCAAGTTCTTGACCTGACATGTTCCTTGTTCGTTCTCGTGCCCACCGTGGCCTGAGCTAAATACGGTCCGTTTTCCTGTGGATTTTGGCAAACCGGTTTGGCAATCAATGTCATTGTGTCTACTTTTCACAAGTACCAGACTGTCTCTTGATGATGACTTGAATGTAAGCGACTCCCTCCAGTTCGCTGGGCACCGTCACTTTCAGAGCACTCCTCGGCTGGCCGCTGGTGGGAGACTCCGTTATGTCTGTCGAATCTTCATCTTTTTTCGTCACCTCAAACGTTCCTCCTTGCCAGAATCGAGAGCCAGCTGAAATGTTCAAACATGTAGCATGAGCTTCAAGCTGTTCTGTATCAAATGGACTGTAGATAATCTGCGTGAAAAACAACGTGAAGTCATCTCCAAAGCAACCAAAGTGCTCACTTTTGTTTGAAAGGAACTTGGAAATATTTTTGAATGAAACTCATCAACTCACTTGACTTGTAGCTCAGATCTCCAATGATCGTGTTTCCAGCTTTTTTCAATCGCCAGTTGGACCTCAACCTCAGAAGCTCAAAATGGAAGTCCGGCAGCGAGCGATGTTTGCTTCCCCGTTCCTGCTCGGACTTTTTGAGTCGCTCTGCGCCACTCTGGAGGATGGCTGCCGCAGCAGCAATGCTCTGAAAAACATACCGTCAGAGTTCGGACACACGTCACCCACAAAAGAACAGCACAAGCAACTTTTCAGGTGCATTTTGTGTTCTGAGACCAGTTGGTTCGCAAAGATCTTACCTTTCGCTTGGAGACCATGTGCATGGCCGATTTGTTTTCTGGTGCGTCCTGCTGAACTTGATCCAGAATCATGTAGCGCTTCTCTTTGGCAATGTTGAGCACATCATACAGCACACTCATCTCCGTGTACGCTTGTCTGAACAGAACGCAAAGGAAGATGACATTGATCAGTGTGAACAAGGAAGGTCACTGAAAAATATCGATCTCACGTGCAGTGGAAGAAATCACTCACTTCAGTTTGTTGCGAACTGAATCCCAAGGCCACTGAGAAGGTTGGAAGGGTGTTATCTTGACTTCCTCTTCTTCTTTCTCTCCTTCCGAAGTCGGCTTTCCTTTCTCATCACTCTCATCTTTGGAAAAATCGATCTTGTGCGCGAGTTTGGTCAGATTCTCTGACATAGACAGCGGCCTACAAGCGCAGAAAAAATGTGGCTTCAATAATTATGTGCACACCATACCCTGACACCGTTTGTGTCCCACTGAAGCAAATAGAATCTGCTGTCGAGATTTTTCTCTGTTCAGTCCCTGAACACCACTTTTTCTTTCAAGCGTCCTGTGCCCTTCCACGTCATTCGACAAACCAGGACGGACACTGTCCGACAGATGTGCTGTGCAGTGATATCACAAACAAACAGGTTGGCATCTCAGGAGAGACTGTCCCCGGGGCAGGAACCTCCATACTTATTATGAACAAGCATGCCATCTGGTGAGTGGTTCAAACAATTGGGACTGGTGTGTCACACCACACTCCTCCCCCACGGGGAGGGGGGGGGGTGCTGGCATCAGCAGACAATTTTTGATATTCTGAATATTTTTACAATAATTAGATAGAAAACAGCACTTTATCACTGTTTTGCTGGCTTTAGCCTGTATTCCTCCCCCCATGGGGTAATCACATGGCCACTGGGGGTTTTCCTTTTCAAAAATGGACATTATTGAAGTTGAAGCCTTCAACTTTATCCATTAGCAAATAGTATGCCAGATCTATTTTGAGAGTCAGTGACAGGGACTGCAGCCTTTAAGCCTTGGTGTTGTGGATGCAGTCATACAATTTTACCACCAGGGGGCACTGGGGTGGAATTTTTCATTCCACATGTTGGTTGTCTGCTTGGCTCTGCAGATTCACCTCACACAAGTCTAAGGTAAGCTGCTGGTGGTTCTCAGCTCAGGTCACACCACACTGTTCTCCCATTTGTGCATGCCTTTCTGTAGTGGTATCACAAACACACTGGTTGGTATCTCAGGAGAGACTGTCCCCAAGGGCGGGAACCTCCGTATTTATTGACCTCTTTCCAATCACGCCATCTGGTGAGTGACACTCCTCCCCCTGTAGGGGGTGTTGGCAGCGCCTGGCAATTTTTAATTTTCTGAATATTTTTACAATAATTAATTAGATAGAAAATAGATACATAATAGCACAATATCACTATTTTGCTGAGTTTTACCCAGCATCCCTCCCCCCACGGGGTGATCACATGACCCCTGAAGGTTTTCCTTTTGAAAATGGCTGCCAACCAGGCTAATCAAGTGCAATTCATCACCAGCCAGGAAATTGATCTGTTGGCCTTTTTGCACCAGAACGTGACCAGGAAACTCTTAGAAGCTCAGAGACAACAGAGATAAGAGAGACCCACGAGTTCTCTCTGCAGTGGTTGAGTACTTCAACCTTGGGCTGGCACTGCACGGGGTTTTCTACAATTTGGTCCACCAGATCGCCCATTCTTTTTAAGGTGAGTGGTTCTGCTCCATGTCACTCCACATTGGATTTTACCAAACGCTATCTCTGGACGGCCAGACTCAAAAAGGGGCCATCAGAACTGGGCGGTACATTTCTGTCAATTTGTGCGAGCAGTATAAAGTTTAGTGTCCAAAGTTCAGACACAATACGCGCCTCCGCAGGATCCAGATCGCGATCAATTTCGAAAGGAGAAAGTTGCCGGCCTCGGCTTGAGCGATAATAGGGGTTTCTGTGTAATATAGGAAACAAAATGCGTCAAAATTTCACTTACTGCACATATATTTCTTGTCCATCGAGTGTCACTTCTTGTATCTGGTTTTCTATCGTCGCTTCAATTGAAACATCAACCATCTTGAAAGCTATTTGTTTTTCCCAGTTTGGGGAAATTTGACTCCGCCAAACTCCACACTGCCGTTTCTTTTCCTCACTTTCATATTTCTCCCATCGCTGCACCACTGTCAATAAAGAAATTGCTCCAGTTTGAAATTCTTCAAGTAAAGAGAATAACAAAAATTCAGCACTAAATAATCTAGAAATGGTGAACAACTGCAGATGTATCGACACAGATTTTGCCGAAACTGAAGCTGCGATGTTCAGACTGAAGTATTGAATTGTTTCGCTTTGCAACCAACAACAACATGAATAGCATCCCCAGTCACAACAGTTTTCGAAATATGGCGGCAGACACAGGTGAGAAATTGTACACTATTCTGTGGAAACACAACTAAAATGCAAAGATTTTGAAAGCATCCATTGAATGACATCACGAGAGACATCCACTGCCAGTTCGAGCACCTGCCAACCCCCCGATCTGACAGGTGAACTCGTGAATGTTTCTGACATGAACAGAGTCTATTGCGGAACGACATGTTTCCAATCCACAGGTTGACGTGACAGAGTGACCCAGAGTGAGCAAGATGGGTTCGGGAGTTCCGCTGCTGAACGAGTACAAACAGGAGTTCTTCTGGAAGAGGGTGCCGCAGTCCGTGCTCGGTGGCCCCAAACTCAAACTGGGATACGATGCCCCGGCGTACGTGTACATCAACCAGGTTCTGCTGTTCCTGGTTCCATGGGTTGTGGGTGGAATATTCACTGCATTGGTGCAGTATGACTTGTTGAAATATGACATTGGCATCTACATCGTCGGCGGAATCATGTGTGCGTTCGTCCTCCTGGTCAACTTCGTCAGCGAAATGCGGAAAAGCAAAGTGGCTGACGGCCCGACAGCGATGGAAAACAAGGCCAAGAACATGCTTTCCGAGGACGATGAGATCGACTTTCAGTCCTGCTGTGGAGTTGAGACTGTCAAGTTCATATTGCCGGGCAAAAAGTACAAGATCAACATTCTCATCCACGCATTGCTGGCAGGCCCTCTGTGTGGCCTGGGCTTTTGGTTTCTGTTGCCGTTGACATTGGAGGAGCTGTACGGAAACATTGCGGCGACCATTCTGCTCTACGTGACCGGGTGGTTGACGCTGTGCATCGCTCAGTACTCGTTCACGGTCGGGGCGCCTCCAGAGACAGCCAACTTCAGGGCTCTGGACACCTGGGAAGTCACGCCTCTGATGCGACCTTTCTACTGTCTCGCCTTCTTCTGCTTCCACATCATTGCAAGGTATTGTTGCTCACGCTAATCGCGTCAGGTCGGGACAATCCTGACTTCAGATGGCAAATTCCTCCAATTGTGACATTTCTTTGTTGCAGAGAATACGAGCTCAGCACCGTCAACCAAGTGTTGCACATCGTGTTCGTGTTTCTGCCTTTGCTGTGGCTTCTGGGAACGCTGCCTCCACTGTTGGCGCTGCTGCCGTGGCTCGGGGAACAGGGACTCGTCGTTCTCTTCGGAGGTTCACCAATGGCATCAGATCTCAGGTCAGGCGTCGTCCACCACTTCTTCTTTTGTCAATTTTGAGTTTGACACTTTCGAAGAACTTGTTTGACCAGGAGATTTCTTGCAGGTTGTTCCTCATGGTGGTTGTTTCTGTGGGAGTCTACTTGGCCGCCTATTTCATTCCTCACGGATTGGTCACAGTCGCGTTGTTGTCTCTGTTTGGATACGTGCTCAGTCTGGACCTGGCTGGACTCGGAAGTCAACTTTTATCAGTGTGCTTTCCATCCACGTTCCCACCCGGGATTGAGAACACAGGATTTCTGTGGAAATGGGGAATCAAGGAGACAATTTATCACGTTTTAGTGCTGGGCTTGACTCTGGCTGTTGCACTTGTTGTGAACAAATTTGTGGCGTCGGAGGACCCACTGTTGGCCATTGACCTCTCGGACTATTTGGCATACGCTGTGATAGCTTTCTTAGTCATTGAAGTGATTTTAGCCGAAGTGCAAAGTGTGTACGTGCTGTTTGGTTTGTGGAGAAACAAACTGTATCCGTCCAGTGTGCAGAGAACGACGATATTCAGGAAGGGAAAGTCGAGGCTCGCTGTTGTCGGCATTGTGAGGAGAGTCGTGATGGACTGGGGTGAGTCGGAGGCGTCTTATGAAGCGTCCGCTCCAGTGCTGACGGGAACAGTGCATTTTGTAGTTCGAAGTGCGTTTCTTATTGTCAGTGTCGATTGCTTTGCATTTGCAGTGTCGCCGTTTCTCATGGTGGCATATTTGTCAGCTTCGGTCGCGTTCAGCTCAAGTGTGGAATACGATGCTTTGGACATTCTCGGGCTCGTCAGGGCGTACAGATGGGTGCGTCGAAAGTTTCTTTTTTTTGTGTGTGCCCGCATGTCAATGTACCAAAGCGAACAAGTTTGGATGTGAGCAGTTGCTCGGCTTTCACTGGATGTTGTTCACTGAATGCGACTGCATTCTTTCAGGTGTGGCAAAGCACGCAGAACTCGATGTTGGAGATCGGCGTGGCGCACGTCGTGTCTCTGGCTCTCCCCGACGACAACGCGTGGCACACCTACTCTCTGGGCAAACGGTTGCTGCTCGTCGGCTTCGCTCGCGACAGGCTCGCGCAGTTCCTCAACAAATTCTACTTTTACGTCGTCCTCCTCATCTGGTCCTGGAAGGACAAGAAGCAGAGGAGGAAGAACACCTACCTCGTGATTTTGTTCAACGTCCTCCTGTTCCCGGTGACCGTGGCGGTGATGCTGGCGGCGGCGGCGCTGGCGGCGCCTCTCCTGCCCCTGTTCACTCTGCCCGTGTTCTTCATCGGGTTCCCGCGGCCCAACCGCTTCTGGCCGGCGCCGGTGGGAGCGTCGGCAAACGTGTGTGAAGACACGGTGTATTACACACACATGGCGCCGCAGCTCTCCAAGGCCTTCAGGGATGGATTTGCCTCGGGGTCGTTGGGTGAGTCTTGTTTCTTGGATTTGAAGCAAAGTCCAAATTGTTGGTTGCAGAGTTTTGGTGATAGCTGACTCAGAAACGGGTAGGTACCAAACTTCGTGTTGCGATGCGTTTTGCAGGTGAGCCGAGCCCAGGCAGTCAGTACCTGGTGAGGTCGCAGGACCGCATGGCCTGGATCATGGTCCTGGAGCGAGGATACGGATTCTGCACAGTCAGCATCAAGGGCCTGGAGCTTCAGGAAACCTCCTGTCACACCATAGAAGCGGGACGAATCGAGGACACGTTCGAGGTGACCTTTGAGAAGGAGAACGGCGTGCCTTGTTGCTCGTTCCATCCGTACCCCACAGACACGTTGCGGCCATACGACGCCGCAAACATTCAAACTTACTCTGATGCCAAAAATGTCCTTACTGGGGTGATTGACTCCCCAGAAACCCTGCAGAAAGTTGCGGATGATTTTATGAAATGTTTGGTTTGGGTTATGTTGCACCACAATCTGGACAAAAGCTCAGAAAAGACTGAGGAAGTTCAAGTGGAGAAGGTGGATGCCGGTGGACGCCCTTCGACAGCCAAAAGTGACAAGTTGGATGGGCACGAGAGGCCGCCGAGTGTGAAAGCGTGGAAGCGGCTCAGCACTCAGGGAAGCACACCCAGCGTGGAGGAACCAGCCAAACATCCCGGTGAACTGAAGGACGAATGGGAATCTCACATTCACTTCGACAAAACCAAAGACGAACCACAACCAAAGACGGTGAAAGTGGATGCTGCGGACAACGCTGCTCCCAACAAGAGACCACAGTCAGCGAAAAGCCTGTCTGACAGTATTTGGTCAGACGACTCTCTGATTTTTGACCCAGTCGGCCCCAACAGGAAGCAAAAAAGCAGTGGATTTAGCGGAGGTGTGCAACAGAAGGAAACTCCAGGAAGCATGGCACCTGTTGACGACGACATGCCGGGGTTTCTGAGTGGTGATGAAAACCAAGCAGCAAACACAGAAAAGAAATACAAGGCTGCAGAGCCGGACGACTCGAGTCTGTTCGGAGACACGAGCTTCGGTTTGCCCGCGGCCGACATCCATCAGAAGCCGCCGGCGAGGCTGCCGCCTCTGTTCCACGATCCGTTCGGCAAAGCGGCTGCTCGAGACGACGGCGGCGGCTTCACAGAGGGCACCACCGTGGAGCCCGCCACCCAATACTCGAGCCGCCACTCCCGCGCGTTGGCTCCCCCTGACGCCTGGAGACAGATCCCCGTGGAGCCGCACCGGCTCGAGAAGTACGCGCAGCAGTTTCCGCTCGACTGGTACAAACATGTGCTCGGCGTCCTCAAGTTCGAGGCGGCTGGAGACAGCCCACTGAGTCCGACAGAGGAAGTCACCAAGGACCGAGTGCTGGAGGATGTTTACACCAAGGTAGGTGAAGCAGTTTCAGTGGAAACACGAAAATAATGCCGATCTGTCGTGGTCAGCTGTCAGAGCCAGACCCATTTGAATTCTGACTCGCAGCTGGTGGCGGCGTGCGACGCTGTGGTGAACAGCCTCGGTCTGGACGGCGTCGACGTGCAGCAGGCGGGCGCTGCGCATGTGCACCGCGTCTACTGCGGCGACGTGCCCTGGTCTCTCGCGTCCGCCTGGGTCACCGACAACGAGGACCTCCGAACCGTCGTCGTCAAAGCGTACAGGTGCGAAGAAATCCTCGTGCTTTTCGTATCGCTGTGGCAACTGCTTTTGACGCAATGCGCCCGTGAAACCAGAATTCGTTCTGGGAAAAACAAAGGTGTTCATGTTGAATCGTGTTGTCTTGCAGCTCATGCATGTGATGTAGTACTGAAGACTTGACTTTGCTGAAGGTTTTGATTTTGCGGTGACAAAATAAGGCTAAAGGCCCCAGTCAAAAAAGAACAGGTTTGACAAGGATTCGTTTCTGCTTGTCTGCAGGTACTCGGTGAAGCTTGCGATCGAGCAGATGTTGATGGGGGAGGTGAGCGGCCTCGAGGAGCTGCAGGAGTACATGGAGGAATTCGACCGCGACTGGTTCATCGGGTCGGAGCGCGACGCGCAGTGGAGACGCAGCGTCGCCGCGGGCAAACCGACGCTCTTCTCGCTCGGACACAACACCGTTGATGTGAGTGCTCTTTGCTGTATCTGTGAGAAGTGTTTGCTTGTTGCTTGTTTTGCTTGACGGCGAGATTGCGATTGTGATTAGAACGATGTACATGGACTGGCTGCGCGCTCCCGTGGATGTGGCTCGGAGACTTGTGCGCTGTCGGAATGGGCGCTTCTGGTGATGGGGAGGGTCCTGCGACGAGGTCGCTACAGCTGTCTTGAGTTGAGTTTCACGGAGCACAGTGGGTTGACTGAACAACCGCTCGTTCTGCCCCCAGAACACGTACAGCAGCCGCACGCTGACGAAGCAGGACGTGGCTGTGTACATCGGGAGCGTGAACGCGGAGGCGGTGCGCGGGCAGTGGGCCAACCTGGCGCTCGAGCTGCTCTACATGACCAACGACGACGAGGAGCGCTACAGCATCCAGGCGCACCCGACCCTGCTGCGCAACCTGACGGTGCAGACCGCGGACCCGCCGCTCGGGTACCCCATCTACTCGTCCCCACCCACGTCCATACCCACCATCTGAACCTCCCCCACCATCTGAACCACCTCCATTTCCTCCTTCTGACGCATCTCTATGTCCATGATCTGAACCACCTGTAGACCCACCTCAAAACCACCTTCACACCCAGTGTCTGATCCATGTCTGAACCACCTCCACACTCACTCTCTTTCCTGAACCATTTCCATACCACCGTCTGGACTGCCTTTCGTATCCACATTTCACAATCACTGTCTTGATCACTTTTGTTCTGTTCTTTGGGAATCACTTGTCACTCCAACCGATTCCCGAGGCCCAAAGAGTTTCTCACAGAGGAGAAACAGCTTAATTTTAGCCCGCTTTGCCTGAATTATCAAATGATCCAGCCAGTGTACGAGAACAGTGAAAGCTTGTTGTGTCGATGTGGTTTCTCAGGACTTTGTTGAATTTTCCTTGTACCGTCCACCGTGTTTGTGATGCGGAGCAAAGATTTGCTGCGAAGCGTAGGAGTCTATCCAGAATCGCTTTTGCTTGAGTTGAGCTTTTCCTGCGCGTGAGCTGCAGCCTTCGCCTTCAAACCTCGTGATTTGTGAATGCATGACACTTGTTTCTGTGATACGAATCGAGATGCATTTCCGCGTTGTGTATCTCGTGTCTCACAACTGCATTTTTGAGTGCAGAAGTACTCTGCTCCGTTTTCTGTCTCAACAAGAAGATGTAACAATTGACGTAAATGTTGCTTTTGAAACAATTCGTGTTGTGAAAAGGGGACCAAGAAATATTTGTTTCACGATACTTGAGAATTGAAACACTGTGAACTTGATGAAAATGTCACGGAGGAGATGCACGAATTGACTGCAGTGCCGCGTGTTGCACAGAACACGATAGATCTAATCCGTCCACTCGATCCATGGTCAATGAATGCAACACGTGAACAACACTCCTTTCCCGGTAGATGCGCGTCAAGCAGGCGAAAGAAAGAGAAGTCAATACACTGTGCAGTGGAGTAAAGGTGACCTCAGTCCAAAGATTTTCTTTTTGTGAAGATCTGTGTGCTGTTCTCGTTTACAATGTTTAAAGGCGCAATTGTTTCCACTGCAATTTGGTCTCGCTTTGTCGCGATTCGTTCAATCGATCACACAATGTAACTTTCGTCTGCAACTTTTGTCTTCTTTGGAGCTGATAAAATACGCTCAACCAAAACGCTGGGCGTTGTTTCTCGGTTCGGTCTGAAATGAAGCTCGTTTCAGCTTCGCAAAAGCGATCGCCACAGATTTGTGCAAAAAAAAAAGCAACAACGATCCCGCGGTTACACGTGGCCAGCAAGTAAAAACCAAACTTCTTTTTGCTAGAAAATGATCAGCATCAAATTCTAAGTGGCCCAGGTGACTGCACTTTTGGCCTGAGTGACTCCCCAGAGTGGTGCAGTTTCCCAAACGTTTTCTGGCTGGTAGAGTCCAAATGGTCAAGTAAATGATTGGCATTAAATTCTGAGCAAAAATATTTGGGGACTCACACCAACGGATAAGTTTCACACGCGCACACCAATTTTCAAATCAAATTTGTCCCTTCCCAGTGAAAAACTCGGGTTTTTTTTCCGGTTTCTTTTGCATAAATGAACAAGACTTGGCGTTTTACCTGAGCGAACTAAAACGCAAATCCCATCCCGTTTTGGTTCTGGCGTGACGAAGCCTGAATATGTCACTTCCCTTTCGTTCCCTGGGAGCCTGAGAAGCGTCGGCAGCTGGTTCCATTCACAGCGAGAAAACAGCCTCCACACCACGGTTCTGCTGTTTCTTCGCAAGGAAATTCGCAGCACTCTGGTCTGTATTAACAGCGTTTACTTGTCCAAACTATAATCATACAATTCAGGGGACGCATGTTGATCCAGCCACTGCGTAACGGCTCTTCGGGGACGACATCACAATTCAATTATCCACCGAGGGAGTTTTTTGAAGCATTTCACGGAGTGTTTTCCACTGCTCGCAAATCTTTAGGATACGAAGGGGATCATCATTGAGAGCAGGGCCGGAGTCCTAGTCTGTGTGTCAGCTCAACCAACAAATTTGTGCAATGTTTTCTTTTTATTTGTGATTAAAAATACAAACATTGACCGGTTAAAATGACTGAACGTAATGTTTGCTGTCATCACAAAGGATCAATGTGGTGGTTGTCCAGTCTTTTTTTCCCTTTGACTACGTACATCATTCGCCTGAAACCTACAAACTTCAAAACGCTTAGCACCAGTTGAAACAAAACAAGACCACATCAGCGTGCCCCCACAGTGTCCAAGTTTACGCGTTGAAAACGCAAATTTCGGTCATGTTCATTTTATTTTTCGCATGAAAGTTCGTTTGCTCATTCGCGAACGTCAGTTTCGAAACATACGGTTGCCACAAAAGCTGCAATTGTCTCTGTTTGCAGCTGATACATCTGGATAGATCAAACGCAATGACAGATAAATATCGATCAGGCGCAAGATTCACTAGTCTTGGTCACGTCACAAACGGTGTATCAAATTTCACATCACAATATAAACTTTCACTTTCCTTCAACGTAATACTGGCACTCAGGCTGGCACATGGATGAGCCTCTTACTCCTTGAACCAACTTTGAAAGTTGAAATTCCAACAAAAATTTGAGACACAAGACAAAACTCGTCTTGATTTTCCGTCCGGCTTCATTAGTATCATTGGTGCAGCAAGTCTCAATTCACTGGAAGCGGCTCCGGCGTCACGTAACCGTGAACGCAACACAAACATCACCCGTGAAACGTGAGCAGAACCAACCCTCCCACCCAATGTAAGAAACTGGGTTCAACAAGCAGCACAAAAACCAGCCACAATGCGCTCCCACCAGAGCGCGACACACACCGAGAACAAAGTTTGGTGATGACCTTCGTGAAGTTTCCAACCTCATGTCGGTTTCGCACTTTTTGTGCACAACAAAACTGACGCAAAACGAGCATGAGAAGTGGTTTGGTTTGTTATTTGTTGGCGTCGCGGCCATCCCGAACGCAGACAGCATTCTTGTTTTCTTTGGTAGGAAGGCAGCAGCTGCAAGTTGATTTTTTGGACAGCCAATGATTTCTTGGACAAATGAGTCATTCGAATGAAGAACGGATGCTACGAGCAACTGGCTGCTCCCAGCTTCGGCGACCTCAGGGGAAACCCACCAAGACTACAGATCCTCTTGTAACGCAAGAATGATTACATCTGAGTACGTCCAGCAACCACGACCAGACGCTGTGAGCGCGAATACGAGTGCGAGCGGCCGTGCAGCTGTCCGCCGGACTCTTGTCCTCGTGAACGGCAATGCAGGAGATCTCCATTTGTGGCACGTTTCACTCGTCGACTCGGACCAGCAGCGAGTTCCTTGACGTAGCGACTGAGATTTCACCCTGTCTCACAGAGTTCCAGTTGAACGCTCCAAAACGTCATTGAATGCATCCAACGAACGCAGTTTTGGGCTGCAGTGCAGCGAGCCTCGGTCAGATCCAGTTTGCTCCTGACTGCTCATTGAAACACTGAATTGAGAGAACCTAGGCAGCACGTGTACTACCGGGTCGTGTCGAGCGAGAAGCGCCACCTCTGCGTGATGGACGACGTATCACAAGTTTCAGCAGTCAGTCCTTTGGTGTTGTGATCGCGACTGTCCACACACAAGTCGTACGTCAAATGGCGCAGCAACTTGTTGCCGTGAAAACGCTTCCACTTCTGTCAACGACAAGAACGAGGAGAACATGACAATGTAGTGTTTGCAAACAACTGAGTGCGCACACATCAACCCGCGATTTGAACACGATGAAGTCTTGAATTGGAGGAAAATTGACAAAATGACTGAGCACTGAACAGCGCTGAGAATGGTTTCTCGACTTTTGCTTCGTGTCGAAATTCAAAAAGTCACGCGATGACGCATCGCCAACACAGCTGAACACATTTTACATGTTGATTGCAGCGGTAATGAACGTGAAGACGCCGAGGGAGGAAAAACAACGCAATTCAATTCTTATCGCGCCACGTAGTCACGCGGTCCTCCTCCAAAGAATCCCCACCGATCACGCTGTTGTTCGAACAAGAACACTTGTCATTGTAGATACGCGCCCTCTGTTCCTGCAGCTGAGTTGACGGCAGAAGCACTTACCTGGTTGTGATCGGTCGGATTACATGGACGAATCTTGAGCGGGGAGCCGGGCAGGTTTTCTGTGAGCACGAGACACAGGTCCATGTGTTTGATGGCGTGGTCCTTCGTCAGCGCCCACTCCTGGAGTCAAACGCAGCGTCACATCAACAAACACAAACCGCTCAGAAAGTGCGGTCTGAATGTGCGATCCACAGCGGAGCAATGACGAAGAAACACGTGGTGCGGAAACAAAGGACGAACCTGGTTTCCACCAGTGTTGTGGCAGGCGAAGATGCCCACTGTTCCATCAGCGAAATGACCCATGGTGTCCATGCACATGCTGCCCTGCTGCACGGACCCGAACGCGATGTCCTGTTTGTCCGGCACTCTGCCGAAAACAATTTCACACGTTGAAGACATTGTCAAGACTGATAGTCGTAAAGCCAATGTGAAAATTACCGTAGAAACAAGGAACAGAAGGAAGAATTTCATTCACTCACTTGAGTTCTGGATAAACATTTTGAAGGTACCACTTGAAAGGTTTGCACTGAAGCTTTTCCTTCAGTTCCAATCTCTGTCGTATGCTGCAAGGGCGAGAAAATCAACGCGAGGTGTCACTTTCGTGGCAAATTACCTCTTCTCGCAGAGACAAAGACACTCAATTTGCATACGAGGCTGGTTCTCCATGGAAACCGCAACGTTTCGCTGCGAGGCGATTGGTACAAGTACTTACTTTCCGTACGGAACGTTTTTGGCGGAAGGCACAGCTGCGTAATAAAACTGTTTGTAATCATCCATCCAAACCTCGGCGGCGCGCCGGGTGTTCCTGAAAAGAAAACGCCAATTTGCGCAACTCCCGAGAAAATTAGCCGTCACTTCATCGGAACGAATTTCAAGTGGTTGCGACATTCCATGTCAGGCCGCGATAGCAACCACAGGCGACAACAAATGGCAGAGACGGAAGGAGTTCTCGTCGCGTTCTCGCCTCTCGCGAGTCGTACAGATTCAGAGCACACGCACTTGGTGAAGATGTTGCCGCTGCCCCCGGGGAACGTGTACGGATGCTGCTTTCGGAAAACGTGGCCAACTCTTGAACAAGGAATGATTTCCAGGCTGCCGTGGCACTGCCAAACCCGAAAGGAAATCTCTGGAAAAACACAAAAGAAACACTTGAAAAGAACGTGCTGCAGGCAGGCGCGACAAACGGTCCACAGCAGGAACTCGCAAAGGTCAGAACACCTGCCTCCGGTTGGCCTGTAGCCGGACATTTCCTGACAAGAAGCGACACATTCCACTTGCAACTCATGTTTTATTAATGTGACCGAGTCAAAAGTCGCCGCGCAGTTTGACTGACTGATGCAAATACTCGTGTGATTGCGTTGCAGCGTCTGAAATTGTGCGGGTGGAAAGGTCTGGCAGGTGGTGACTGAACCTGGGCCTCACACGGCCAACGACTGCCAACAGCGTTTCCTCGTCCAGACTGAAAGGTTTTCACCAGAACACGCAACGTGTTGAACACCCGCCATCACCACGAGCATTGCAAGCTCGAATTTCTGGCGAGAGCACGTTTTCTGTCCTGTTGAAATTTGCTTCACCAAAATATTTGGAATGTGTACACAGCGGGTGTGAGTTGGAGCAAAGCACTCTCCTCCCCCCCCCCCCTCCAGAAAGCGTCCAGTGTTTTGGCTCAGGAAAAGAGTACTTCAGCAAGAGGGGGTTGGAGCACAGCACTTTTGCACAATCCTACAACACAGAGAATTTTCTGGCTCTGGAAACACCACTGCTCATGCACCCCATTCAGTTCATCGGCGTTTGGCTCCCAACACACGGAGACACATTTGGACGGTAGAATGGTTGCACAAACACTCGTGATTGCTTCTGAAGATGTTCAAAAATAGATCGACGTGAATCCCATCTGAAAATATTCTATTCTGAGACCGTTTCTTTGAATTTGGAAGAACGATTTCCGACATCGAGAGACTATCCATAGGAAGAAGTTGTAAATCTTGACAAAGGCTAATAACTTGTGCGTGAGCTGTTGGTGTGTTTGATGCGAGATGGAAATCAATCGTGAAGCGTAATGCGGTTTCGGCGATGAGGACGGCGGCCGGCGGCCCGCGCCGCGACCCGCGGTGTCGTGACATTATCTCGCTTCTAATGATACCCACACTCTCAACACTGCATGCCGCGCCACAACGAAATGAGGCAAAGCTGTCCACGAACACCGCACCTGCCGCGGAGATTTCGCATCGTTCACTTGTCTCGTGCGACCTTCAGAACACGAAGTTTTTCAGCGCCTCACAGTCGGTTTGCTTCGGTCTCGGGTCGGGGACTTTCCGTGTGATGTGGTCATCACGCTGGACGCACCACGTGAGGAGAGAGGCTCCGTGGTTTGTGTGCCGCGGTGCGCAGCTGGAGCAGCGGAGTCCGAGACACGTTTCCCTCGCCTCCCACAGAGAACCCGCCTCGTCTCAATGACAGTTTCAGTGAAGGAAGACGCTCTGTGGGTACAGCACTGCACCCAGTCACGACTGCAGGAGGAGCGTTTTCTGTGAAACACACACTTGTGTGCTGAGTTTAAATTTTCAAACAACCAAGAATATCCTTGGTGACCACATTTCTGACGGACGCGTCAGTCCTCGTCAGGAATGCTTTGCAAGGTCCCGGTGACTGTGGCGCCGCGTGCACCGGGGAAATATGAGGCCCTCGCGCGCAGGGGCATGAACCGAGAAGGACAAATTCAACCTGCAAGCTGGCCTGACAAAGGACACATCCAATCTCTCCGTATCCCGTCCCTTGATTCGCAATACAATCAGCTTCCGCCGGATACGCCAACAAAGGTAGTGCTCCGTTTGATGAATGCACTGACTTCACGCCACCATTCTGTGTTTGATGTGTGGCTCCGACCAACACGCCGACGCTGCCACAAAATAACTTTCCCAGGTTCCAAACTGTGCCCACGATACGACATATTTTGCCGTGACGATATTTTTTTTTGATTTGACAGAAATATCTGGTTTCATGTCAGTGGACGTTGTTTGCTTTTTGTTTTGAGCTCAACAGGGCACTTTCCTCGGTTCTCAATTCTCCACACAACTGAACCCTGCAGCGAATTAACAGAAAAACTCTGATCACTCTTTCCAAGCGCAAAATTCCATGCAGAGCAAACTGTTGAAGAAAACTTTATTCCCCGCAGTGAAATTTGCATCGCTTTTCAGCAGAAAACCAAACAACTGGTGAACAGGCAGGGCGCTGCAAGACTCGTGGAATTTGCACAAGAAAAGAAATTGCTGGCAGTTCTGAATTGCAGATCGGTCCGAGACTGTGAATGGTAACGCTCGCAGAAATACCCCAACAGCTTCTGGCTGATTGTGAATCCAAATACTGTTCTCCATCTATACTCATCTCCATCCGAGTTTGTTGCGTCCACATTTCTTCGAACACCGACACAGCATGGAGATTTTGGTGATACCGGGGACGAGGAACTGAAAAATCTCCCTTTTACCTCACGCCGTCTCTGCCAGCTTGTCCTTGCTTGACATTCTCCGCACTCTTTAAGCTGCTCACTTCTGAAGGTTCACAAATGCCAAATATTTCCTTTGTGAGTGCAGAAACACAACCCCTTTCCTCATGAAATGCTGATTCTGTTGAGCAAACACACGCACTTTCTCAGCTGCGCAGACTAAACAGAGTTGCGCTTGCCGCGTCCTCGCATTCCACTCTCACAATTCCCTTCACAGGACTCTCCCATTTGATCATTCTGTGACTGAGTGCAGTGACACCCTGTGGGATATTTCTTTCTTGACTGACAGAGAACAAGCAAGGGTATCCCAGGGAAACCACGAACCTTTGCCTGATCTCATTACACCTACATCAAACTGGGATTTTTTGTTCGTCCCTCCAGCCCCCCGCACGACATGCTGTTCTTCCCAATCAAGGTAAACGCGACGGAGATGAAACGCGACTCGTGCGAACAAACCCGAAGCTTCCGGCCTAATTTCCGCACTTCTGATTATGCTTTTCATATTTGACAGTCAGAAACCCCACGCAAGGCGATCACAGTCCTCATGTTGCTGCATTCACAGGCACGTGGGATCTGAGAGGATTCGGGTCCAATATGCTTCAAACGCAAAAGTAGATCTTTTAGTCCCTCCACGTAATCCTGACACTCTGCCAGACACAATCAGCGGAGCCTCATTTGCCAAGCCTCACCTGCTCAACAATCATAGCAGTCCAAGAGAGGCCGCTCCGACAAAATTTATATATCAGGTAGACACACGGCGACACACATGGAGAAGTCAATTTCTTGGTCAAGACGAAACTGCTGCTTGACAATAAGTGAGTTCAGGCGCATCCCTGTACTTCATTTCTCCAGCTGCTCAGCTCCAGCGCAGAGCTTATTTTCTGATTACAGATGGATCAAAGCCGTTTACATTCCGCCCGCGAAGGCCCGTCTCTAACCCAATCTGGACGCACCAATTGGTCTTATTGTGCTCGCATCTGCGCGGCACAAAGATGAAGCCCAGAGGGAGAAACAGGGCAAAGCGGACAGTCGTGTCTTCTGCATTCCCGATTTGGTGCAGAGATGTTTACCAAGGCAGCATCGAGCAAAACTTGTGAAGCAAACAGATGTTTTGCGAAATGTTCTCCACCCATCTAATTTCCATCCGTTCTTTGCTGCAATCAGGGAAAATTCGTTCTTCCAGCAAATTAATTTCCACAAATGCTATCGCAAAAAGGGAATCACTTCAAATGATGATCAAACGTGCCGGATCTGTATGTCTGTCCTTCGTTCTGTCCAGTACTGTTGTGCTGTGAACAAATAAGTTCAAATTCGCACTCACCGAGATTTTCTCCTCCCCAAACGTCCATCTGCATGTCGTATTTGCCCAGTTCTTCAAACCAAGACCTGTCGATAACGAAGAGGCCCCCGGCGATCATCGGTGTTCTGAAAATGATCGTGTGACACAGTATGTGAAGCGCAGATTGATGACAATGGCTTCCATCACGCAACAAGCAAATGTTGTCGTTTGATCATCGCGCTGGATGCCAGCGGCAAGAAACGAAGAAACAACATTGGAAAAAGAATCAACAAATTTCCTTTGCTTGGCTGAGAGTCACCACAGCTCAGGTTTGTGGTTGACTGGTGAACAGGATGATAAACTCGAAATTCGAATCTTCAGTCGCAGGTCGCTGGCACTTTGCAATCGAGACGGTGTCGAGGGCTCCACTCGAGGGCGAGGGAGTGTTGCTCACTTTATGGGTTGTATCGGGTTGTCTCGACGCTGGTTGATCTCATCTCCCGCCATGTAGTCCCACTTGAACACCAGATTCCAGTCGAAGCCTGACCCGACGGTGGTGGAGAGCACAAAAATCAATGCAAACACATCATTAGCTCGTCTTTCAAGGGCGAGGAAGGGAGACGCGTCATCCCCAGGGTATATTCGTGACAATCAGCACAACTTTTTCCATGCCAGGGGTTTCCACGTTTGGCCGTCCACATTCATGTTTTGCCAACGAACATCCTCGATACTGGACGTTTCTCCTCTTTTGCGAAAGTACGAAGCATTGAAATACGAGGCAGTATTTTTAAGTTTTGACTCCTCCACGATTTCTGGGGAATGGCATATACCATATTTGCAGAACAAATGTTTTCATGAACAGGACATGGCAACAAACCAACAAGATAGAAAGAAAGATATCAAAAGGCAAATACCAAAGGGAAAAGTCTTTGTCAAATTTCAATGGCTGGTCATTGTGACTATGAAAACCTGTATATATTACCAAAACAAAAGCAGCCTGAATGGAGGAATGAGGGAGAAAACATGCCCATTCAATCTTCCTTGTTGTCCAAGCTTTCTGTGGATGATTCTGAGAGATTCTCAAAGGAATAGTCCTGTGGTGGTTAGAAGCCACACCCTTCAAAGTACTCTCCCAGGACAACAACACACTTTCTCCATCTCATGGGAAGCCTTGTCTCTTTTTTCTAATCCTCTCCAAGCCAGTGTTGCATGTCAATCAAGGAATTTGCATTGATACATTATTTAGTCATGGTTTCTGCAAGCCTAGACTTCTGACCTTATTTTTGTTATCAAAGGATAAACATACAAGGACCAAAGTGAATAAAAAGGTTGCTCAGGATGATGTTGAAATAATATTAACAAAAGAAAAACAAATTGAGGTTCTGACTCAGAAAAATCGTGGTGGAATCAAAACCTAAAAATACTGCCTCGTATGTCACACAAGCAGAAAAGCATCCAAAACGAATGTTTTCTCTGCAAAACAGCAAATCATCAGCTTACAAAACGAAAACGAACTTACAATGAACAAACACATCGAGAGCAATGAAAGTCTGGTCTGTCACCCAGAAAGAAAGCAAGATTTGTCAGTTCCAGCAAGTCAAAAGGTGAATTTTCGGTTTTTACATGATTCTGAATCGCAGTTCTTGTGCACTGATCCACACACCATTCCACCACATGGATATGAAATCCGTCACGTTAAGATCCACACAAATGAGTTTGTACTCGACACAGCGGAAGAGTCATGGCCGCCGCTTGTCAGCAAGTTTGCAGTCCTTCAGAGAAAAGTAATTGCTCCAATGGCCTCAGCAAAGGAGAAACCTTCAACTACTTCTGCGGAATGCAACAGACCAAGGACCCTCGCCATCAAAGCGCACGGGAAAACGAAGGTTTCGCTCATGCAGCGTCGGGACTGAAAACAGCCAACAGCGACTGGAACCGAGTCTCTTTCGAAGCAAGGGTGAAAACAAAAGAAAAGAAAGGTTAGTTGGAACAAAAACATGGTGAGCAACCCAATGCTGGTCAATACATGAACACCAACACACACCGAGGGTGGAAAGCAGGGTTTACGGGACAGAAGAAAACGTGTCTTCCAAATTCCCTTTCCCCAGGTGGGAGACCTGAAGCCCATTCAACTTTTATGGAAAGGCAAAGCACGCGTTGGTTTCAAAATGAAACGCACACGTTGGTATGAAAAGGAAAGGCACGGGCTGGCAGGAAAGGAAAGGCACCGGTCAGTAAAAAAGTGTGCAACCCCTTTGTCACGGTTGTAGAGCTGTGTGTATCTGTTAACGTGGACGTTACCTCCTCTCAAATTCGCCGACGTTCCTCGATACTCAAATTGGTTCATGCCAATCACATCAATGATGGGGCTGACAACAGCCTTGCGCACCTACAGAGTGGAGAACTACCTTCGTCACAACATAGTTACGTGAAAGCAACAATCACATACATTGGGAGTGGGTTCGTGCTTTGGACTGAGATGTACAGACGTGTTCTCAGCGACCGTGGCAGATCCTTTGAAAGTGAAAACAAGGTCACAGCACACACATCACATTCAGAAATGAAAATTTTGACTATTTTTTGAAGCCTGGCACAAAACGTCAGATTTCGCACATCTCAGTCACGGGCGGAAACATGCAAATCAGACGACACCATCAAGGTTGGGAAGAGACGCCCATGCTGCGTCCGGACCCGCTGGATGGAGACGGCAGCCGCGACGCAGGCGCCAAGTACCCACCTCCCTTCAGATTAGCCGAAGCCCCGACATATTGAAAATTGTCCATGTTGATGACATCTATGATCGGGCTCACGACACGTGAACGTTCCTGTCGTTGAAGAGATCAGCATCAGCAAGTGACGGCAGTTTGTCGTACAAGAAAAGAAAGCGCCCAGGCAACGGAAACGCGCGAGTCGCAGTTGGCGGAGTCTCTGGCGCTTCCCGCTAACAAAGCGATGCCCCAAAAGCTCCCAAGCAGATTTTGTCACCAAAGGCAAGGGACACAATGAGTGTTGTCGGGAAACTCCGAGCTGCTTTTTGCACACAGCTTCCTGTGTTTACTTTGCATCTGCTGCAGAGATGCACTGTGAAATTCAAATCCCTGTTTTTGATTCGTAAAAAAAACTTTCCGGTGTTTCGACATCAGAGGCCCCGAAAAAGTACAAAGTAGACGTCCAGACAGCTACGAGAACCTCTTGCCAGATATCAAAGTGCTTTTTACTTGGAATCACCGTTTCGCAAGAGTGAGCGGGTGGCGCGTGTTTCTCACCTCGTGGACGCGCTGGATGAGCGGCTCGAGCCAGTTGACGTTGCACTCGCAGTGCGAGTCGAGGAAGGTCAGCACGGGCGCCGTCGCCACGTCCGCCCCACGCACGCGCGACCGGATCAGCCCTGAAACACACACAACACTCCGATTCAATCTCTCATCATGTTCAGTTCGTCATGCCAGGCTCTAAAACACGAATCATGACCAAAGGGAGATCCAGCTCAAGGTCCTTCGAACCACGCTCAATTCTCCAACACGCTGGTGAGAAAGGTCAGACCCTTGGACACTCGGACGCAGTGGCAGAGCCTGTCCTCAATCTGGTCCGTCAGGCCAATGGCACAGAGTTACTGTTCGCCCTGCACGCTGGTGCAGGACCAACAACAAGAAAGCAGAGATTTGAACACAGGGGCCCAAAGCAGCGGCGATCGCCCGTGATTGCTGTCAAACAAGAATGCTACGCATAAAAAGCGTGTGGTCCATAGAAACGTTCGGCATTCACCCGAAAGATTTTATGGCCATTTCAGAAAATTTTGAAAATTTCCATGTTGAGTTAACCAGCCAGCCCATATTAAGTTGGCAAACTCAACATGGGCTGGCCAACTCAACATAGGCAAAAATATTAAAAATGCTTAAAATGACCTGAAAATGATCCTGGCTAATTTTCACCCTATTGAGTCACCCCCTCCCCTAAAATTCACACATACACACGTACAGACTGATGGTGATTACACTAAGCGTGTGGTGACGACCCTTCGGGACCACACGCTTAAAAATGGTTGTGGACACCCCTGATCACTTCGAGTACTGGGTGTGTGTGTGTTCGAAAGGGGGGGGGGGGGCGGGGGGTTGTGATCACTGCAGAAATTTGTTGGCGAACTGGTCACCTCTGATCAAGGCCAGAGCAGTGATCACGGGTGATCGCTGCCAGCCCAGCCTCATGTCATTGCACAACACATGGTGTCCAACGACCGCGCCCGTGGAAACATCCACAACTAGACTTTCAAGTGGAGAATCAGCCGCGGGCAGCGTTTGTGCCAATCTACCAATACCCCAGTCAGAAAATGTCCCAGTTGGAAA
>JAAUXT010100010.1_pt1 | contig 44287 bp, 37 predicted proteins | sample 7278171 | NCBI WGS metagenome assembly JAAUXT01 (sample SAMN14350112, study PRJNA611818) | marine sediment metagenome | isolation source: surface marine sediment (1.8m) | place: French Polynesia: Moorea | collected 2018-08
CGCACATATGAATACTAAGGGTTTTTAAGCCAACAGCGTCACCTAGATGGCCGGCTACGCGACCATCAACAAAACACGAAAATTCACAGACTGTTCTTAAAAAGGAAAGAAACTGAAAACTCGCCTGCACAAGGGGAAGCTGAGACAACTCACGGCAAATGGTAACGATGTCATAGTTTTACTTTCAGCACGATCTCGATCTCCAGGACCGCAACTGCGGCAAACAGTGCACCAAAACGCACGTTTTGAAACTGGATCGAAATCCTGTGACAACGGGGAAAGAGAACAACATCGCTGTCGACCAAAACTTTGACAACCTCGTGTCTCTGAGCATGAGGTCTTGGACAACGGCGCGTCATGAAAATGGCAACAACACTCTTACTGCATTGATTGTCGGAAAATTGCATCTCAAACATATTTTTGCCAGTGTTTCGAGCCACGCAGGCCATGGAGACTTTCACCTTGCCAGCGCCACTGCACAATCCTGTGCATCACATTGCGATCCTGGGGATCCACATAATCTAATGCAAGTCTCATCACCTGCAGTGTAACTTTGTAGTGATAATAGCATTGCTGAGAGACATGAATGACATGTGTTCATTGGCAGCGAGAAGTGATAAATCCAATTAAGTATTTTTTGGCTGGAGCGATGGAGAGGCTGGGTCGCCTGAGGACAAGACTGAGATCCTGACACTATGCGATGCACGCGCTCATCTGAGACGAGCTTTCACGCCAATGGAAAGTTCATGATTTGAAGGAAATAAGATCCGCAGCAACACCGTGTGCCACAAAAAAGGAATTCTCGGGATTTGTCACCAACACATATCAAACACTGACCCTCAAATGGCTCTGTCAACATGGAGAAACACAACACTCGCAAACGCCTTTCTTGCTGATACCACGAACACACACAAAAACAAATAAGTACGCCACAGGTGAACTTGCGCACACACGTACATACGCACGTCCACACCACACACACACACACACACACACACACACACACACACACACACACACACACATTTTAAATCTTCTTGGCGCCTGGCTGTTTTCTGATGGCTGTTTGCCTCGTCGTGCCATCACCTCACTCGCACTGATAAGTATGCGAGGCGCGGCCTGTCCATAATCCACCGCATTACGGTCAAGCATTTAATGCTTCTCCCCGGAAACCTGATCGGAATATAAATCCGCGGAATTAATCATCAGCCACAGGCGGTGCTTCAACAGCCGCGAGCCTGGCAACCTTGGCTGGCGAAATTTGGTGTGCAACCCGACACTGTTCGTGCTCCGAGGACCTGACAAAGCAAAAGTCAAGTTCATCAGGCAGACACAGCAACGCCAAACGATCAGTTCAATTTCCCTCACAAGCCATGAGGCACACGAAGAATGAAATCAGCATTGAAGGTCCAGTTTTGCGACTGGCAACGGTCAAGATGAAACCAGAGCACTGATCACAGGCACATCTCCAAGAGTGCTGGGGTCGGACCTGCCTGAATATAAGCCTGAACTCCTCCGCCATGAAGAACCTGCCTCATCACCCGGGGGGGGGCGCTTCAGAGGTGGGTCCCACCCCCCACCCCAAATGTTTGCCAGTTTGTTCCACCCAGGATACAATGTCAGTGAATTTCGCGGCTCGCTCATTCGGGCGCGCCAGTAAAAACAGTCTTTCCACGCTCAAGGCATTGCGATTTACGAGGATGAGTTTCGCAAGGCCATTGACGATTTGGTAGTGAGATGGGTCAAATGTGTGGAGGCCAAAGGCAAGTATTTCGAAGGCAGGCACGTGAACATTGCTCCCAGTGACTCAGAGCAGGACTCAGAGGATGAGAATGACATTCAGTTTGACCAGCAGGAAGAAGAAGAAGGCGCAACAGAATCGGACTTTTAACTGTAGTTGACCGCAATTATTCGCCGTTTTTGGTTGTCATTGAATCTTTTTTGAAGAGTTTTGGCATGTTCCTGTTGGCATTTGTTCACAGTTTTATGTTGGTTGGCATGCTTTTACAATACAGTTCTCCATGTGCAAAAATTGTCCAAATCGTTTGTCGCACTTCTTCAGAATCGCACCGGAGCAAAGAGATAAAAAATGTCCCTCGTACGTTCACGTTTCGCAGCTCTTGACTTCAAACCCTGTCTGTCTCTGGCCGTTCTCCTCGCTCTGCTCAATTGCTGCCAGTACGACACAAACAGAACGTTTGAGTGGCATCACATATTCATTTCTCGTAACTTGTCTCCAATATTTATAAGACAATTACAGAGAGTTCCATGAGCAGAATGAAGCAGTAACGCCGCGGCTCGTTTCGTATTCCTCTCTCAGCTGCGTACTTTACAGGCAGCGAGCGATAAATGTCGGAGTTGTGTCAAGAGCAGTCAGTGCAACAATGCCTTGACAGATTAAATTTGAAGAGCTGCCGCGGAGCTGAATACGTGATGCAACAGCGCAGAATGCCAGCGGGCACACCACAGCAGTGAGTTCACTCTTTGTTCCGAACTAAAAAGCTTCGAGCAACAGCACGCCAAAACCAAGCTGCTTCACCAGATTCCGGCGTGGTCACCTTCACTCCAGTTTTGCACCAAAACGTGTAATTGGAAAAAGTACAAGACGGTGTTGTGTTGTCCTGAATTGTGCCGAACTTGCACCTTGAGCAGTGTTTTCACCAATCCAATGGCTCCTGGGATGCGGGCTAGTGGACTGTAGCAAAACAAGCAAAAGTTGCAAAACATGGTCGCTCGGAGTCCAGGCAGGCAATTGGTAAAGGAATCTCTCGCCACTGAATTGCAATGCGTTGATCTTTCAGAACAGCAACAGATGCTTTCCTTCAGTCCCCTTCGTGGATCACCATCCTGAATGGACATCTGCAAAAAACTGCTTCACAACTGTGAGGCTTTCTGCACAAACAAGTCTAACTTATCGTACGTCGGCTGACTGCGTTGAAGAGCAAACCATTGAAACTAATTGTTATGTAAGGCAACACATCTGTACAAAACCCGCTCTCACGCGGTCTCTTGTTATCCCTCATGTATCCAAGTACTGTCAACATTTGCCAGCAAACACAACTTTTTATTCATTTGACAGTTTTTGTGGTGCTCCACCAAACCTCAACATCTCTGCCACGAGTCTTCTTGTCTTGTGGCAATTTGTGCGGTATCTGCACTGGGATGTTTCTCTTCAGCACTTCTTGTGGAACACATGCAGGATCTGCCAGTGAAGCACCTCACTGTGGGGCAGACACTGGACATAAGGAAAAGACAATGCTTCAAGAAGCCAGGTTTCACAGTTTGTTACACGTCAGCGTGCTCCACCAAGGCTTCCTTGGCACAAAGAAGTTGTGTTCCACGCAAAAGCCATTGAATAGACCACTTGATTTGAACTTTTACGTTTGAGATTCTCGAATCCACAAGTGCGAGTGACAACCAAATGCACGACTTGTGAGCGGAGAACACACAAGCATGACATGCAACAAAAAGATAGCTTATCTCGTCATCCGACTTGAAGTCACCTTTTTTTGTTTCCCTGTTGTGATTGGGAATAAAGAGGTCCCCAGATTCAATGCCAAATATTTGTGCTCACACAGAGCTCAGGCATCCGTATGTCCCCGGGTCAATGCATTGGAAAAGGCTCTCGATTGTCTCCTGTGGCCTCCAGTCAAACAGAACCCGTAACAGTACGTGAGACAGATCGCATAAATTCAACACGTACAGTGGACACATACTGCCTGGGACATGCCTTGGCATAGGACTTGGGAAATTATACGTGGAATAAGTGAATATTTAATGGTCACTGGACGCCAAACGAGTAACAAAGGGGTCACTATTGTTGTACCGTAGACTGGCACCAGCGTTCGTGATCCTGCATTGAGGTCGAGATGATTTGTAGGAATAACCCCGGGCAGTGTACCGGTTGCCAGATATCGATCCTGCCTAAGTGTCATCCACGCAGGGGCTCTATTAAACCATAGCCCTCCACAAGGTGCGGCAGATACAGTCTGTACAAACACACAGATTGAATATGGCCCGCGGGGGGACAAGGCCCTTGCCATTTCTAAATGAGAGGAGCCCGGGGTCGGCTCCTCAGACCCTCCACTTCACCGCAGCTGCTTTTAACCTCCGCACGGCTGTGTCCCCAACCCCCGAGGACAAACTTACTCAAAGTTATTTGACACGACCGTCTCCTTTTGATTCCACCCAGTCATTCAAGAACACAACATGAGGCAAAACCTAAAATATTCGCAAAGCGCAATTCCCTGATTAGTTTTAAAAGAACCCTGCAACTGTCTGAGGGACGGTAAATGACGTCTTCTGCTGAAAAACCCTGAGGAGGCGCAAAAAATAAAACTCACCACACCTGTTTCCAACCTGAGCAATTGGAATGCCCCGAGAACTGAATAACCAGCAGGTTAGGTGCAGAAGGCGACCCAACGAGATACAAGGCAAAGAAAAGAAAGCCCAACAAGTGCTCGGACTGTTTTCTCACAGCGGGAGCCTCGGTTTAATCATTATGCAGCTCATCCACGAGCACACACAGGGAGGTTTCCCTGCCCCGACATCAGCATGCCTGGATGTCAGCGACTCCTGTGACATTTCACATCGGCTGGTTCCTCAAGTTCAAACGACCCCTCCGCACAACGGTGCACCTCATGCAGACCCAACATCCAAGTTCCCTGGGCCAGGCCTCCGGGTCTCTACTCTGTATGTACCACGCCTTGGAATCAGTCAATTAATAATGACAGTGCAAGACAGATAGAGGGGCCGGTGCGCCCGGAATACGACACACTGATGAACTGATTTGTTCTGACCCTGCGACATCACATCTCAAGTGCCACCGAGCCTCGAAGCACACTGGTTTGTGACGGAATGAACAAACAAAATCAAAAGGCATCCTTTCTGACCCGTACTTTCTTTCCTCCGACAATAACGAATGCAAATTCTCTCACAGTCGTTCAACATAGCTTGAACACACATTGAATTGAATCTTTTGAATTCACCTTGAAGTTCCACACTTCATTGTTGTTGCCCCAATCACAAAACAGGGACAACTATCTTACTTTTGGGGAAAATCACGCTGTGTCGAGCAGCAGAACGCTTGAACACAGCAATTCTCTGGACACACCACATCGATAACAAGGAAGACCCCCTTGTTTCTCTGGCAAAGCAGCGAACTGAAAAGACTCGGGTTAAGAGCGTGGTGTGTCCAAGTGCAACGCATTTGGCACACATCCTCTTTGGCCTGCAGCCTTCTCGTAACAAATGATGTAGACAAGTGTCTGCGAGACCTCATCTGCATTTTGTGTCTCGCGGGCGTTGTTAAAGTTGGCATTCCAGCACGTCTGCGACGAGGCTTACGTCTGCGGCAATCACGCACGCCTCCGTGCTGCGCCAGCGCGCCTCGCGGGCAACACTGGGATTATTACTTTTCCACCCTCCGGGCGCCCGCCACACTAATCCTCCTGCCAACGTCGTCACAGGCATCGCATCTTGGCACGAGAGGCAGCATTCCATCATGAAGCACACGGAAAAATATTGTCTCAATGTGAGAGCATTTTGCGTGATGTTGTAATACTATCTGCTGAATCTGTTTGCAAATGACAGGTAGATTTGTTTCCATTTGCATCAGCAAACGTTCCACTTGCAGCACGACCAAATGAACAGAAAGTTCTTCATAGATCCTCGCAATGCTTCGAGATTTCCCAAATTCTCGCAGCTTCGCTCACTCAAGCCAAGAAAAAGAGCAATCTGAAAGCCTCTGATACGAACTATAGCAAATCTACGTTTATTCACTGAATGAGCTTCAAAGCTGAAGATCCGGACAAACGCACTTATGCTTTGACATACAAGCATTTCTTTACAGTAGCATTTGACAAAAGCGCAACAGTCACGAGATTGAGGAATGTTGGTGGATTTGTCAAGTTTTTCCTTGGTCTCAAGCTGAAAAAGAACTCGACGCAAAAGGTATCAACCCCAGAACAGAGCTGCGTTGACAAAATCCATAATTTCCCAAGAAAGGTTGGAAACTTTTGGAAAACCTATCAAAACACGTCTTTTTTTGGGAGAGGAAGTGTTTGCTTCACTGTTGGGAGACGTGCATTGTGGTATTCTTGCACACACCGGGTGACACGGTAGCTCTCTGCCTGTGTCGTTACCTTATTTCAACCATCACACACTGCTTCTTATGCAACCTCATACCTTTATTTCTCCTTCATGACCGTTTGAAAGAAGTCTGGGACCAACATGCATTGAGCCAGTCACACTCCTCAGAGCAGCCTGTCAGAACAAATACTTAGACAAACCATAAAATCTGCTGCAAAAACCAAAGCTTTTCCAGAGTTGTCATGTGCTTTGCAATGCACCCACATTCAAACAGATTGAAGGACAAATGATGCACAAGAAAGCAGTGGTCTGAAGTTAAATACTTAAAATACCTCTGAGCGCCATTTATTATGCTTCGTCCATTTTTTCTCACCTACAGATAAGTCTACACAATGACAATCACATTCGGAACTTCGTGAGACAGACTTGAGTTGATCTTACATCTACATTGCTGTACACTGTGAAACACACATAAAATCACGTGCAATTCCCACGGACGAGAAGAGACCACGTTTCAGGTTCAGAGCATTCAAAATCCTGACTGAAATCAAGTCTCAAGGTCTGTTGATTTCATATTTTAAGTTGAAAAGCACATTAATCTTGTCAGGACAGGCATTAGCAGTTGAAGTTTTGAAATAATGTAAATACCATTGAGAATGTCTTCGGGCCCATTACTGGCCAAATGTTGTAAATTAATACTAGTTCATTGTGCAATGTCTCCGGAGTCGCCCACTGCTATCTGACAAAAGTTTCTGTCACCCTCATATTTCACGCAATACAGGAGGGCTCTGCATGAGCTAAACTTCTGCCTGGGTTTCCTTTTTCATCAAAATTGCACACGTACTATTGAGGCGACAAATAACAATCGGGCTGGATTCGCAAGAGTGACGATGGCAACTTTTTATGGGACTTGCTTTATCAAGACAGCATCTATTTCACAATGGCAGAGAAGATTGCTTCTGGCTACAACACACACATTTCTACAATGAAATCCTCAAGATGAAATGGGAAAGTTGAATGATTTCAAGAAACGCGTTCAATAAACTTCCAAGTCATAAAACACTGAAATCGTTCAATTCACAAAAAGTTGTCCACAACACTGAAAGTATCAACGCAGCGAAGATGAAGTTCAGCTCGAGGGTGAAGAGTTTTGCAAAAAGAAGTCTCTGGTGTCCCTTTCCAGTGCAGAAACATTCCCACGTTCATCAGTTTTTGAAAGTGAGTTCATGCTGAACTTTGGTTATGGCAGATATCACACATGACAACAAACGCCGCTGATGTCAATGGAATCATGGAATAGTCCACACAAGTTTGAGTCCTACGTGTCTCGCTCCTTCTTGATTTTGAGCTGCTGGTCCTTGTTACTGTTGGCTGAGTAATCTTCGCCCAGGATTGTCACGATTTCTCCTTGCATGAATGCCCACGGAACATTGGAGCCAACAAGGGGGCACTTCTTGCCGCTAGGACAGTAGACCTCGGTGCCGGCGCCCTGGCGCTTGATACTGTCGCGCGAACACGGGAAACAGAACTTGTGCTCGGAAACTGACGGGCATTGCACGAAGTGCGTGTCTTCCAGACGCTCCTGACACAGCGTGCACTTGAGCGACTCGCTGCTCGGCACCGCCGTCTCGAGCGCGCCGACGCCGTCCGACCCGATGGTCGCTGCCGAGGTGGACCGAGGCCGTGGCGGAATGCTACCGTTGAGCGAACGGCTTCGGATGGATCCAGGGGCACTCTCAGCTCGACCTGGCGACCCTGGAGGAAGGTTGTCTGTGACAGACATGAGTGCGGCCATGGGCGAAGGTCCGTTCTGCGTGCCTGGGGCGCCGTCTGGCGGACTCGCCGTGTGGTTACTCATGGGCGACACGGACGACGAGCTGGGCGGTCCGGACGTGCCGTTGTAGCTGCTCGACGGCGGCGCCACCGACACCTTGAGTCCTTCACTCGCCAGCCAGTGCTGCTGTCGCTTGTGCAGCTCGTCTCCGCTCAACTTGCCGCCTTCTCCATCTGGCTCCGGTGACGCCTTGCGCTTTCTCAGCTGACTCTCCAGAAAAGCTCGCTGCAACACTTCTTGGGGTGGAGGCATGGCCTTGGCCATTAAGTGCTTGCTGATCAGGGAGGGATGAGGAATCACTGGAATTCTCGCCTCCAAGTTGGGCGCGGGCAGCAAGTCTTTCTTGATGGCTTCTTTGAATAACTTGACTTGCTCTGTGACCAATTCCCCTAGAGGTTTCCATTCTCCGGCGCCGTGTTTCATCTCGTACTCTAAATACTTGTATCCTGACGATTGTGATTTGCCAGTGTCCTTCAGACAATCTTGATGCATCTGTTTTACCACTCCTGCAGCACTGTGGTAGATGTGGCCCGAACCCAGAGGATATTCAACGAACATTTTGAGTTCATAGTCCGTACCTGGTTTGCACGAAGCATCGAATGCGAACACTCGTCCCACCAGTGTGTTGTCTTTCTTGAATCTGACATCAAATGGAATGGTGGTCGCGAGCATGCCCAGCGTTTCTTTCACGTGCGGTGGTCGCAAGTTTGGGTCTTCAGGAAGTCTTTTGTTGTCTTCTGCACTGTGCCCTTCCTCCTCCTGATCCCTGTCTCCTGGTCTCTTGCCGTTCACGTGAGCGACGGGAGGTGGTGGTCCCAGGTGGCTGGATCTGGAGTGCGGCGGCAGGCCAAGAGGCGGGTGTCCAGGAATCCTCCCTGCCATTCCCGGGCTGGTCCTGTGCAAGTCCAAGTCCTGTCCCGGTGGTCCGTGTCCCGGCGGGATTCTGCCGTGCGGGTACTCCATGCGGGGTCGCCCCTCGTGCATGGGGTACCTGTCCAAGTTGGGTGGGCCGTGCGGTCCGTGGTCGTGCGGCGCGGTTCTGGGCGGCACCCCGGGCGGAGGCGGCTTCATGGTGGGCGGCCGCCCATGCTCTTGGAACCCGTGCACGCGCTTCATCTGGCGTGCCGCCTCAATGACGTGCTCGATGCGGTCAGCGCCTTCATAGTTGACACAGCCACGGCACACAGGCTCCGTGAAGTCGAGCAGCATGGCCCACGGCATGCGCGGCAGGTCACACAGGTAGCAGTGTTGTCTCTGAGCACGGTGTGGGATAGGCATTGACATCTTCGTTCCAATACAACAGTGGTGAGGTGTATGTGCAAAACACTAAAATACAAGTTTGTCAAATGCTACAAATGACGACGTATCCTTCGAAACACCGTGCACTGTATTCCACAGGTATCGATATCTGCATCAACGTTCATCCAAAAAGTCTCTACAGTTCCTCAAGAGGAATGTTCACAAAGTCAATTGTTAGACTGACAGTGTCTGTGAAGCACACCACACTGGCGCACACAAGAGTTACATTGTACTGCGACCGCGTGTCGGTGAGATTTGCAAACAAGTCCTTATCTGAACACTATCTGCTTGACAAGTGAACAGGTCTGCGAAGCACTTCAACTGTTAAGCGAGGTTCTCAATGAGGCGGCGAGGCGCATGCGCCCGCCATAGCTGCAACTCCTGCTCAACACAGCGCTGCACGCACCGCGGCACGGACACAACTCACGTGCTCCGCCTTTCTTTGCCTCCCTGCAGCGCTTCAAGTTCATTTCAGCACGAACCTTCCCCTTTTGGCTTTCATGCATTTCGCCTTCATACGTGCGTTTCGCAAACAGATATCAAGATGAACGTTCACGAGCAGCTGAGGTAGGTGGGTCAGTTCTGCAAAACCCTTGGGTCAAGAAAACCTTGCCAAAGAGGCACTATAGAACAAAAAATCGCAGAAATCTACACTCAAGTGTTCATGCATTTCTTTCTGCTGCCAAGCTGAGCACTGAACTGAAGGCCAAACGAGCCCCAGAAGCGCTTCAGCGCCAACGGCGTCTTCGTGTGAAAATGCAGCGACGCCGAAGGCACGACACGAAACCTTTGTGCACTGCACTAGAACCCTGCCCAACCCACTAGAGACAATGCCCATTTCTTCCAACGCGTATGCCATTCAGCAGAAAACCATCACGAGTACAGTCAGTACAACGGGGCCGCTTTCTGCCCGAAAACAATATATCAGAGAGTCTGCAGACAAACGTACGTGACAGTCACAGACGTGATGCACAGCAAACCACAGCACACATGCAAAACACAATAAACAAACCTTGGGCTGTTTTCTTATATTGCTTCTATTTTTTGCGAACCGCAAATAACAAAAAAGCCTGATGCACTAATAGTTTCGTGTCATGAGTTTGAGTTTTGTCGGTACTTTTCAGATTGAATTGAGTCGGATACGTGCTTTATGTGAAGCACAGGACGTGATCATATGGCAAAAAACACCGTGAGAAGAGCCTTTGTAGAAAGCAGAAGAAAGTACATGAAAGCATGTCTGCTTGAATACAACGAGGATCACACAAGAAACGAGGAGCTTATTTCATTTGAGGCGAACATGCTCCTGTATTTATTCAGTATCTTCAAAGCAAAATCAATATTCAATAAATCTTATTGAGTAATGAAGGAAAGGAGTAAAGTGCGTGATCTGTCTAAGCGACAGGCGCAGCTCTCTGGAGACATGGTACGTGACGTCACATAATTTCCACAATGCCTCAGTGAATGGCGAGAGTGAAGCATCATTATCACATCACGTACTCGGCTAGGGAGACGGTAATGAGTGAAACTCGGGACGTGACGAGCAGAGCAGCGAAAACACCGCATCGCTGCAGCTGCGCTTTGCTTCCAACACGTACTATAGATACCAATCAAGAGATCTGCAAATTCGTTCAGGCCCAAGACACTTCCCTGCATAAATGCAAGAAACTGAAGCACTTTTCTTCCAGTCAGTTTCAACAACTTTCTCCAGTGCAATTGACAATTTGAAGTGATGTCGCACGCTACGATCGGCACAGTCATCTCGGGATCTTCAATCATTCAAGCATCTCTCCGCTCACCATATGCTCCGCTCGTTCAGTCTCTTTCTCTTTCCAGACGCACGACACGCCAAAACTGATTGGCTCTGCCCACGAAGATGTGGTCGTGCATGCAAACGTGTGCGTGACGAGGAAACAGCGCCGCTTGCAACGTGTGCACTGCTGCCTCGCACTGATCAGAACCCAGCCAATTACATTATTTTTCGTGCACAAGGCGGGGCATTATCACCGCCACGTAGTCCTGCCTGCGACGTGATCGCACTCGTTTCCAAAAGCCAGCGAATAACGAGCGTTCACTCACTGTGCAAAGGAAAAAAAGCACAAGGCCGTGGTCTTCCATTGAGGTGAGCATTTCATAGTTTGCGGGGCTGGCCCTGACAGAGCACCTGCCCGGTCGAATACTTCTGTCCCCGTTTTCAACATTGAACCTTTCTCACCCAACTTTGGTCAGTTGCGTTCCAGCAACAAATTGGGACCTGGACCTCACAAGTTGAGTTCATTCCTTGGCGCCAAACCGTGCGCAAACCTCGCCTCAAAGAAACATACAGATTGTCAATTGTAGCATTTCGCGATTTGGTTTTGCATTGAAATCTCCCTTTTGAGTCGTCCAACATTTTTTCGTGCTTTGTGTGAACATTTCTGCCCAAACACAGTGCACCTGCAGCCTGGTGGCCTCGGGTTACAACATAGCCTCTCCGACCTGTAATCTTCCTTACGTCTCTTCAAGGCACGCCGTGTTGTTGTCTGTTTTAATTTCCAACAAGGAATGCACTTGTAATTCCCTCCAGGTGCTTCCAACTACACACTTTAACTCGTCCGCAACTGGCTCGACGTACAAGGAGCCGCTCCAGGCGACACGATGAGAAATTTACTCGGCTCAGGCAACACCTGAAATTCTGCTTGTGAAGAACGCTTTTAAATTTTCTGACATGCCATCTCATCACCTCGGCAGAACCAAGAAAAAGAATTCAGCCCTGACAGACAGGTGTATTCTTTTTGAATGGCATTATCGCTGTTCAACAGTGAAGCTTCGGTAACAGATTATGTTTTCAAATACCACAGGGAATAACGTGTGCAACATTCAGAACATCCCACAATTTTTCTTCGACCTTGAAATTCATTCTGCACAATGTGAGCAAACCAACTCTGGGCTCTTTTTACCGTTGCCACGCCGGCCCAGCATTTCAAAAAGTCCTCACGTCTTCTTTGCTGTCCTGTCCGGGTTTCTCTTCAAATTCACCACGTAGCCTTCACCTCAAACTGACCGAGACGTGACTTCACATGTCTACGCACAAACAAAAAGTCAGTTGGAAAATATTTTATTGGGAAATGAATGAGGAACTTCACAAGTCAAAAAGTTCCAAAGATGATGTTGAATCCCTATTTCGCAGCCACCACACGTACATTCTTCAAGTGATATCGTCTCAAATACATTGCTGTGCTCAAGGGTGTTTATTTATGTCTCTATTTGATCCCACAATACATCTAATTTTTAGTGAACTGAGCTAATAAGAAGTAAATCCTTATTCAGGGCTGATAAGTCACGTAATGAGATTCAGCGATATGTCAGAGTGGTGAACGGGAATACTTGCAATGAACGCTGTCCTTCATCACAATCGGCACAGATAACTTTCGCTTTGGATAAGACCAGACAGAAGATTTCAAACATTTCATTTGTCCAAATGACGAACGTGTCTTGTATCTCACGTCTAAAACTTGATGAAGACGGTCTTTCACTGCAAGCAGTTCTTGTTTTCATCCTGAACCCAGATTCAAAGACGGACGGCACTTTCATCTGGACAGTGGCCTCTGTGGTTCGCGTGACGTGATCAGTCAGGATCAGGCCTGCACGACCTTATTACAAGGACACACATCTTCGTCCTTTCAAGTTCGGTGCACAACAACAGCAAAGTGAAGACAAAGGCTGGTTGTGAAACCAGCTTGACAGTCAGCGGCTTCATTGTGAACACTTTCAGGCTCCACAACGGCACTGAACCCTTAATTAATTCACTGCAGGAAATCTTCAGCAGTCAGCCAACATTCTACCCAGAAAACCTCTTTGGCTATTTTCTTGTGTTTTCTTGCTGAAACATCCTGCATCAAGCCATGACAGAACTGCTAATGGGCACATTTACTCTGTTAGAGTTTCTGTGCACGCGCCAAGGAGATGCCAGACTAACACTTTAATGCCTATCCTCATATTGTGGGCCTGATCCAACTGTCAGAGGACCCATTGGGGAGTGGTTTATGTATTGTATTACGTACTTCGTGCTTCATCTGTATTCAACCTGGGAAAGCGTTCCAATGACACTACCCATAGTCAATCAAACTATGATTCAGGAATTTATCTTGGCGCAATGCGATACTTTATGAAGGAATATTCCTTGCAGAATGCTTAAGACATGTTCATTGATTGCAGAGCGCATGATAAGAATATATCAACCTATTTCAATAGCCCTAAATCAACTTCGCAAGTGAATTATTCCGACTCGGGCGTTATTTAGCCTCTGAAATCCCAAGTGCTGCTGACTGGAATACTGCGCACGTCTTGGAGCGTTGAATAAATCCTGCACGCAATGGGAGAAAGCCCTTTGTATCAGATAGGTGACTCCCAAGGTCAGAAACAAGTGCGGCTGGACTTGAATTCGTCGCGTCCACCTGAGATTCATCCCTCTTGTGCACCAGCGCGGCAACTCGCTCTGGCCAACGCAACGAACGCCGGCCGCAACCCGGATCCGCCCAGTTGCACGGGGAGAAAGGTCGCTACAGCGGAACAATCTTCCACGTAAGGCTCCGTTGGTCTCCGATCCTGTTCCGGATGTTGCCTCTTGTTGACGACGACGACACAGATGATCACGAACACACAAGTTCAAACGAGGAATCGCCACAACAGGACATTCCTCAGGAAGACGATTTGTCATCCTCAGTTGGTTTCAGCTCGCGCTCGTCGCACCTGGCTGGACCATTCCCGAACCAGCGCCTCATTACTTCACACCGAGGGTGGTCAGGAATTTTAATTGTTCTCAATTTCTACCTGAGAAAGATCATCCACCCTATTAGTTGCAGCCATTAATGGAAATTAGCCTAATTGTGGTATGAGGGGATCGCATGCTGGACTGTATTACTTCACGGCAGTATAAATCAGAAATAAGTAGACTCAAAATAAATCCCATAGTTGGGTTCATTAAAAGGTAGAAGCTCGGGATATCATGGGGTTCAATTCCATGAGGCACCACAATGGATGTCAATGAACGTATTTCGTGACGAGTCGGTTTTCACTGAGCCGGTGGGCCAAATGCACCCGGATAAAATGCCATTCTGCACGCAACCTGTCTATCAGCAACAACTAAATGCAATCTTACTGTGCAGTGCATGATTATGAAGGACATGCGAACGGGTAACTCTGCAAAATGAGTTCACATCCAGTTCTTCCCTTCCGCTGCACGCAAACTGCAGACCATGTTTGGGTCTGGGCAGGAGAATCTCCAGGAAACAGGTATCTTCACAAGATATATACGCAACTGACTTGGAGGTCCTTACTCCAAAGCAAAATTATCAAAACCTTCCTGTGCAGGACAGATTCCATTCTCGGACACCTTGGCCCAGGGAATTTGTGTGGAAATACCAAAAAGAATTGAAGCAAAAATGGAACCCCGAGAAATCACCACCAATGTCACCAAGGTGTCCAAACGCTGACCGCTTCATGTTGTGTGGTCTGTCGAAGTCAAAAAGCAAGTGCCACTCCAGCAATTCTCGTATTTCTTTTCAAGAAGAATGCGCACTGTGACTCTCCAATTTTTCTAAGTGGGCGTCTTGTGGTGGCAAAAGTAGCAAAAATTGAAGCTAAACGGTGGGGTTCCTTTCGAGTTGCCGGTTCAACATGTAATCAGGAGGGATCCTGCCGACGTTGATCGCTGTTGACAGATACAGCTAATAAGCGCCGTCTCCAGGGGCGATAAACACGACACGGCGTCTTTCCCAAAGCGCGGCGTCACCGTGGGAAACGCAAACACTGACCTAAAGCCAAGCTGACACTTACTGCATGAACAAAACTGCTTTGGAATATCTGCTCGAGTTTCTGCAAAGCCCATTCGGAAAGAAGCGAGTACACGTACCTGAAAAGACAAAACAAAAACAAGCAAATGAGTTTTTGCCCGGGAAAAGAGCAATCCACGGAAAGGCACAGCCAAGCTCTTTGTTCGCCAGAAAAGTAATTTAAGTCCAAACGACAGAGTCAAGATGCTTTGGGGAAGACAAATGCAAGTCAGACGTGATCGAGCCATAGCAACGCAACGGGCTGTGAGCAGGCGGTGCATGACGTCACATAATTGCAGTGAAGCATCATTATCACATCACGTACTCGGCTCGGGAGACGGTAATGAGTGAAACTCGGGACGTGACGAGCAGAGCAGCGAAAACACCGCATCGCTGCAGCTGCGCTTTGCTTCCAACACGCACGAACAGAACAGGATATCTTCAAGAATCTTACTTCCCGCTTTTTATCAAAGAAATGTGATGCTCGTCAAGCCCAAAAGTTGATCGATGGATCTCCCTGCATTCAGGAGTTCTTCTGTTTGAAGAACTTCAGTTTTGGGCATGTTTTCCATATGTTTCACACTCAGTGTGTTATATTTCCTTCTCAACACACCATTCACAAACAATTTCACTGAAAAGGTGCGCACAAGAACAACCAGGCTGCTGTCGAGTCCTTGATGTTTCGTGTTTTGTCCACACAAAAGAGCACCTGTGCGAGTACACACATTCATCACAGAAACGAGCACTGTCCATCAACAGCACCGCCAACAAGGACCTCTCGGCGACATCTCAAATCTGATACAATTCACAGAAATGGTACTGAAGAAGAACACAGTCGCCAAGTCGAAAAGAAAGGAACAGGGTAGGACGAACCTGCAAAGGATTCGTTACACCCCGAAGAGCATTGTCTAGACATGAAATTGCGGGACTTGAGATGGCCAGAAGCAGTATCATGAGACAGGGGTGACAAGGCCCCAATAAACAAATGCAGATGCAAGGTCCAACGACGAACGTGATGTTCAGTCGACCCAAATTACACCGCAACTTGCACACAATGCACGTGCAGATTGAGCAGATACAATTCCTCGTTCTGAGTTCAATTACACCGCCCCAAAAAGAGAACAAAACTTGTAAATTCTGCTTTCAAGCGTGCAACCGGCAGCGTCAGGCAATGAGGATGGTTCTGGTCCTGAACCAACCCAAGCACTGGGGAAATTCACCTTTGGAAACCCCATAATTGCCCGCAGACATCCAAACAGTCTTCTCGTTGCCTTTCGCCTCGTTGTGTGCAATGCCTTCGGGCGGAAAACTGAATGCATTCCAATAATGTTCACTTCCAGCCAATTTAAGACGGCCCTTCCTATTTTGCACAAGGCGCATCATGCCAGGTTAGTCACACTGTTTTCATACAGTCTATTGTACTGTAAAGCAATGCCTTGATGTGTATCACGGGTTCGTAATAATGATGTCTGCAACGTGGTGCCAAGTGAAACGTTCCTTTGAAAACATTCAGTTGATTCATTTTGAAGGAAGGGGTCTCATTCACACGGAAAGTGAGAACCGCATCCTGAACGAAGAGCAATCCCAAATGCACTGCCACGCACGGCGAAACCGAGGACTGAGAGACCAAAGAAGAACGAGAGGCATTTCGGTTTTGATTGCATGAGAAGCCAGCGGACCAGAGAACTGCACGTGAACCAGCAGACCTTGTTCAGGGTCGTCGCGTGGAACTTCGTCTCGACGCCGAAACATGACTTTCACACCAAATGTCGCATTTACATTGATGATGGATGTCGAGACGAATCCATCACGCCGAGGGAGGAGTGGGAAGGATTGATTACCACATCGGTTAATTCCGCTTTGTTGTCAGCCTGTCCAATACATTGCGTGGTGGCGCTCCGATTACCATTTTGCACATACAGTGTCGTAAGATCATCACACAGATCCCGATGCTCTTCACACTGGACAGACTTTCAGCACGTTCTCTCTTCTCGGATGTTCTGTCTCTCTTGATTTTCACAGGCATCGGGCATTTTGGGGCCCTTGCGTGTTCACAAACGTCCTGCCCGGGGTTGAGCAGAGGAGCTGCAAATGGAAGTTGAATAAATCCCGCAGTCCGGCTTATTAAGTGAGTTCCACGAAGGACATCACGCTGGTCCATTTGGCGGAGACACTACAATGGATGTCAATGAACGTATTGCGTGACGAGTCGGTTTTTACTGAGCCGGTGGGCTGAACTCACCCGGGATAAATACCATTCTGCACGCAACCTGTCTATCTACACAGAACAAGTAGAATCCCCTGTAACTCTCCCTTCCTCATTACTGCTGGCATGCAAACCATCGCCTGATGCCTCAACTTCCAGCAAACTTTGCAAACTTTCCCATCGAAGAGTTCAAGAAGTACGAAGATATATGTACTCGGTTCCCTCACAGCCCTGACATGAAAGAGAGAGTGCACGCAGCCCAAGAACACGCACGAACCTTTGTCAGGCCAAAAAGTTCGTCAAGCCAAGGGCATTTCACGCACCAACTTTCTGTCCAAACGCCACTGACAACAGCGGAAAAGAAAGTGAAAGCAAGGAAAGCAACACACAAGGAAAATAGTGAGAAACGAGGTGAACAAAACACACCCAAACAGCTTCAGGTCGAGTCAGGCCCTCCTCCTTGAGCGCACAGCTTCACAGGGAGGTGCGATTTACGTCTTTGACCACCAAGGCCGCAGCACTCACACGTTCATCACGACACGCGCAGGTGTCCGGAATTTCCACCCCACAAATGAACAAATATGTTTGCATGACAACCAACAACTGAGTGATCAAAGTCTTTCTCTTGACAACAAGATGACAGACCTGTCAGGTGAATGATGTGCTGCTGAGCTCCAAATTGGAAACTCTTGGCGGAAATCATGCGCCGTTTACAAAAAGGGTAATAGGGGCTGATTGCACCAATTGTAAAACACAGACCGCATAAAGCTTGACAAATATCAACTTTGGGTGAAGAAGGCTAAAAGAGGTCAAATTTACCAAGTTCGGGAAAAATTGAAACGAACGAAAAGTCTCAACCAGCATTTTGCAAGTTGTCAAGGATCATCACAACTGTTCGGAAGGAAAGTGTCACTGCAATTCCAAGCATGTCTCAAAAGTGCAAATTTATTCAATCACAAACTTCACAAACAACAGGCTGACTCCAGTTCTGGAAACAAACAAGTGGCGCAGGAAGATTTTTGACTACTCAAGTCACCAAAACGTCTGCACTAAATTCCAAGACATGCCCCGTTACAATAAATCTTGCTCAAACACTAAAACCTCTAGGATGACCACTGCGTGCCCCCAGATACAAATGAGCAGATTGTGCCCAGTTCGGCTCGCCTTTAAATCTTTTCTGGGATTTACAATTTCCAAGCAGCAATTAGTAATGCAGGGGCTGGATCTGTGTGATTGTGCAACCGAGGGATGTCTGAGCAAGTCATTCAATCAAGGGAGGACATGAACACATGCATGCAAATGTCACAGAAAGCTTCTTCTGAAAGCAGAAGCTGAAAGAAAAACTTGCAAATAGGATTCTCTTCTTATCCACCAGCTTGATGGGTTTCAGCTGAGAGTGGGCACTCCGAGCGAAGAGTTGCAACTTTAATGAGCCAATAACAGCGTCTAAAATTGATGCAAAATCGCTTTGCATTTTTCAACATGTCCAGCCTCTCCAAAGCATTCTGGTATTCAGTCACAAGCTGCTTTGATCTGTCGGTTTCCATTGTGGGTTGGAAATAGTTATCTGTATGAGCAGAGAAACCCGGGTTTCCTCCTGGATGTGTCGCAGGGTTGAGGAGCAGGTTGTTAAGTGGTCACCGGGATACACATCATTTGCATTCAAATCCGGCCCCGCTATTATTAGAGAGGACCAGTCTTTGTTCTCCCTCTGCGACTTTTCCCAAAAGAAGCATCAAGTCGGCATGTCGTTCGCAGATGCCATTCTGCACTGATAGCCACTACCTGGGTGACTCAAGCATGCAGTAAATCCGCAGTAAATATTCCCATCAATTACGGAGTTGCGTCTTCAGCTTTTTGGCGAGCCTCAAGTTTCTCACGCCAAAAAGGATGGAAACAAGTCGAAGCCATATTGAACTTGGAATGAAGGAAATCTTGTTCACAACAACAACACACATGGGGGCGGAGGAAAACTGGGTTCAAACTTGAGGGGAAAGTTTGCTTGATATTGATAGGAGCACGAAGCCACGTAAGAGCAAAGCTACCCTGCAAACTTTTGAAAATGTTTTGGATATTCCGTTTCAGTTTGCCTGAACCAAAAATCTTGGAACAAAACAATGAGTGTTTCTTTCTCTGTGGTTTCACGTGTATTTTGTTGGATCTGTTTGGGCGAAAAAGACATGGTCCTTCTCTCCTTTTGGACAAACTCGTACAAGAAGCACGTGTTGCGAGCAGCGCTTACGTGTGATGTTCGCTTCACTGACCACCAAATCCAGTTCTGGAGGCACAAAGACAGCGCGGTTGGTCAGTCAAGCCGCCGGTCACAAAAGATGGCAAGGACGAAGCTGAAACACTGCGTCGAGTACTTTCACAGCACTCTTTCATGAATAAAATAAACAAAATCGTTGTTGCACGCACTGCCTAAAACAAAGAGCGCGTCTCTTTTGAAACGCAACATTCGTTGGTGTGTGGATTTGTGTGGCTGTGTGTGCGTGAGAGAGAACACGTGTCCTTGAGGGACAGCGTCATCAAGGATACGGATGTTTTTCTTGTACGGTTTGTTAGATTCGAGCTCGGTTCTCACATCTGAGAGTCACAGCTTCCACCTCGCCAAGTCTTGGCTGTGTTCAGACTTCTGTTTCAGGTCTTGCCAGAAAACAAAGAAACCAGGTCACTTTGGTGGCATTCTCGCGGCCCGGGATGGTCCCTTGCATCAGCGACCCTGGAACCCGGCGCGGCTGCCGAGTGACGGTCTTGTTGGACGTGTCCACCTGTTATACGGTTCCGCAATTTTCTGGGCACGACATTCACTGACAGAATGTGTGTTTTCCATGGTGGAACAACCGGAACAACTCGTGCGGTCCAAAACGGAACGACTCGGGAGATAAACGAGCGATCTTCCCCAAGAAAGAAGTGCGCACCTTTCAGCAAACAGTTTCATTCCACTTTCAGAAAAAAAGATTCAAAATTCAACACCATTTGTTCACGACCAAGAACAAAACATAGCTCCATGGAGCCCGCGGTGATTTCAGGAAATTTCGGTTGCTCTGATTTGGCTTGCTCTGATTTGGCTTGCTCTGATTTGGGTCACTTTTTGTCAAAATTCTTACTTTTTTCACTCAATATTCACAACTTGGGAACTCATTTAGCACACACCTAAATGGAACAAACAGGACCAAATAGAACTTTTATACATTGTTTTACAATAATATCCATATATCAACTGAAAGAATTGCCCATTATCTATTTTTAAATTTTCTATTAAAAATGACTTTTCAACCCTAACTTTAGCCCCACCTAAAACCATATAAAAATTTTCAAAAATCAAATGCGACCTCTCAAACACCCATACAATACACTACATTTCATCAATATACTTTATTTCACCAAATATTTGTACCCTCTGAGACACAGAGACATTTCTACATCTACATCCCATTTTTTCCACACTTCCAAATTTGAACTTTTTAATCTCAGGAACCCAAAAATGCAAATTTTACTAATTCCTTCCTTGTGCATTGTCCTCAACCCAAAATGAACCAGAAGAGCCTAAAAGATCCAAAATTGATCCCCATCTTGACCATGAAACTGATGTATACATATTTTGGAATATGCTACCTGCAGGTGCTTTGATTTGGCTTGCACCGATTTGGCTCACTTAAGCCCAAATCGCGCAACCCACCTCAAATCACCTAAAAACGCCTGTTGAGAGTTCTACCTTGTGAAGCTCAAACAATCTTTCACTGCTGACTGCACCGAAGAATGGCCACCAAGAGGGTCTCGGATGAATGTGTCTATTCCAAACAAGGAAAACATAAAATCCCGCAAGCTAGCCAAACTGGATCTTATTCACTGTGACAGCATTCAAAAGACTCCGAAGGAATGTTCCTTCAAGCAAAGAGGATTTTTTTGTTGAGAGATACGTGTTGTTCACCGTCCCAGGAATCACTCAGAACTTGCTTTGAAAACAAGCCGCGAGTTACATTTTTGTGGGTATTTTTGTGAACACACTTCGTTCTATGATTGAGTTTCAACGACCAAGCAGTGATGAAAATACTTTCTCAAATGTACATGTCAACAAGAAAGAAAAGCCTTGGCAAGCGGTTTTACAGTGCACAGTCAAATGTGGTTGAGATGGTACTTGTTGCCTGCTTGATGGTGCTCAATGACATCATGTGATTTGACTTAGGCCAGGATGATACCTGTTGGTCAGTATCATGATGGTCACACACGTGGTTTTGGGGGAGATGGTGATGTGTGAGATATTTTGTGTGTTTTTGTGTTTTGCCATGATGCTTTGATCCTTTGTTTGGGGGCAAGCTGGCAGATATAGCCAGACCTGGCTCCAGGTGGGACATGGTCTGATGCTACCATCTTACCCAGGGAGGTGCTGTCAGCTGACTGACCAAACCAGCCCCCCGGTGGGACATGGCACAATGTTACCATCCTACCTTGGGGGGGGGGGGGAGCTGGATGATAGCACCAGACCAGGCCTTAGGTGGGACATGGCCTGATACTACGACTCCCCCACCCTCAAGCACAGACACACAGACACTTGTGACTAGACTAAGCCCGCGGATCGCTGAAAACCGCGGGTTAAAAAAGGAAAACCGTCCGAAAAAAAGACACTTTTCATCTCGGGCAGCTGTCTTTTTGGACAGGTCGGTCAGGGTTTTCCCCCTCTGATGCTATTTGTCTGTTTTGTGTTGATATTTGTCGCAGGGTAAAACAGCAATACTTTAGCGTCACTAGTGAACAAGAAGGACACGCCCAGAGTTCCACCACGCCAACTTGGCTGACAGGAAACTTGCAGATTGTGTCATATTGACTTGCAATGTAAACTCACTGGGGGAGGGGGGTCAACATTGCAGTAAACCTACCAGCAATCAATGCTGAGCTGGAAACTATTTTGTTGACCACAAGTGTTGACTTATGAGGGGGGGGGCAAGTCAACATTTGCTGGTTCCAACCCAGCATTGACTGCTGATTATTTTCTATGTTGCATTGTTGACATGCTTTCACCCCCAAGAACGTCAATGGTGCACCACAGGCACACAGACAGACACAGACAGACAGACAGACAGACAAACAGACAGACAGACAGACAGACAGACAGACAGACAGACAGACACACACACACACACACACACACACACACACACACACACCAATAGTCATTGCACCAAGCACGCGGTTTCGGCAAACCGCGGGCTCGTAAAAAGCGTCCCAACAGTTTTCCAGCCTCCTGTGCCCAAAAACAGAAGTTTCTTCCTTCGTGCGACTCAACCTGGGGCGATTCTGATAACGATGGATTGTAAAGAAAAGAAACAACGAAGCCTTCAGGCTTGAAATTGTCCCACAAAAGCCTTCCATTCACCACAGTTATTGTCACAACTGAAAGGAAAGGGTCGAAGTCGTTTGGTTCGGTCGCTGCCCAAGGCGAGAGATACTGGCAGATCAAGTGTTGAGTGCCTGGGGGCACACTGCAGGTGTACCATTCATGAATGTTGCTTCCAAAAAGGACGGTGTTACCTCATCGTGTCACTTGTCTTTCACTGTTCCCTGTGACTGTTACAACGTTCAAACATCTGTTTTCGCTGCGCTCCTCCGTTGTGTCAGAAATCTTCATGTGACACGGAGATTGAAAAGAAATGTTTTGCCACTCGGTCCTTTCGAGCCTGAAAACAACGCACCTCAAAAAAGGATGCAGCCTATATTTCGCAAGGATGACAAGTTTCTTTGTGGTGAAATTTCCGTCGTGTCCAGAACAATATCTAAAATCTCATTCACAAAATTGGCCAATCACTTGTGTTGGAGTGTAAAGCGTTGAGGCTTGATTTTGTTGGGCAATTTCGACAAGAGCTGCTGCTGCAGCTGGGCGAATTCCATTCATGAACTGGTGATTACCTGCATGGCACATGATGAGACAGCAGTGAGCCACCTCCTGCAGCCGACTGACATGACAAGAATGAGCGCAGCTCAATCAGCTCTCATTAACAGTGATTGTCAGGTGGAACTCAGTGATAATCAATCAGCAACCTCGCCTTCCTACAACTATGATGGATCTGTCGCTCTGCATGCCAGCAATACAAATCGCACTGGCTCAAGTGCAAACGAAAAACCAGTGTCCAGTGTTCTTCCTAGTCTGCCTTTCGTCATTGAAAAACCCAAAGGAAAAAGAAACAGAAAGCTGTTTCTTTTGCTTTCCGACAAGTGTGCGCAAAATACGCTTCGCGCCAAACTTGCAAGTGTGAAAACACGAGAAAGCATGCATTCATGGAATTTACAATTTGAAAACGAAAATATCCACAGGGTCAGCTTGGGTGACTTTTAACATCTCCTTGAAATGCTGTGCTGTGCAGATCCAGGCACTTGCGAGAAGTTGCAGACAAGCACAATCGCTCCTTTGTACATTTTTAGTTGCTTCGCACATCTCAAAATATTTCATGTTATCAGTTAAAATCACCCTCGAGGGAAAGCCAACTTCCAACAATCGTGTACAATTATGTTCCAGTTCAACAAGACGAAGTGGCTCCAATAATTCTTTGGTAGGAGCACATCAAACATTTGGCAGAACATGCAGTTTGCCAGAGCGAAAAATGCAGCCTCAGACAGTTTAATCTCAGGGCAAAATCTTTCAGGGTTCTGTGGACTTTGCTGGCGGTATACATTTGAATTGTATCTTACCAATGCCCGGGAAACATACGACAACAATACCGATCATCAATTTCACTGGTCATTTGAAGCAATTCTGCACAATTGGCTTTTGTGTTGGACACTTTGCGTTGCCACTGGCAGCAATGAAGCAAACTGAACGATGAACTGATACCACATAGAAATCATTCATAACTTTCCCCGGGGGTAGTTCATTCCCGGTACAGGGCAACCCAACAATGAGCCTGTTTTGTGCACCGCTCAAGTGGGGAACTGATGCCATGGGCCACTCAACCGACCGTGAACCAACAAGACATGGCAGACCGTGTATGGAATCTTGTTGGTTGAAGCCTCTGGGGATAAAAACCGAGTGAAGATTTATGTGAAAACAGTTGTTGCAATGTTGTGGTCCTGCAGTCAGTCTTTTTGCATTCCACAAAATCCACCCTCTTTAGCGCCACGAATGTGTTCAAACACCAGAAGACCACGACTGAGCGCACGATTGCAGTGCAGCTTTTTTCTTCAAAACCGTTGGAGTTTCAACACTCCTTCTGAATCAAAGCGCCCGTTCTGTTTTCCCCCGCTAAAAAGGGCAAGCTGGGCACAAAGTTCCCCCTCTTTCTCCTGTCCGTTTTCAAGCACAAATCTGCTTGGGGGCGCTTGAGCAACTACTGGTCGAAACCGGGAAATCTTGGCTGTCTGCTTTCGAAAGAACACAATTGCACTCACCACGGAAAAAAGAAGTCTCACAACATGACCAAACTCTATGAACTGTCACAGGAACATTTCCAACAACAGAGATTCAATTTTCAGTTGTTCGCTACAGCATCCCGGCGCCTGTTGCGCGCGCCTTGTGTCGCTGCTGCAAAGCCCCTGTGGAGACAATGCCTTCTCCGCTGATGTACATTGGGCCCCCTCCTCTGGGAGACACATCCGGAGGCATTTCCACAAGAATCAGGACCAGATGCAGAGAATGTCCAAATGCAAAGACAGACCTCATTTTTTAGCTGTGTATAAAGGAATGACACCAAAGAAATCATTCAGGATAAACCTATTCTCCAGGCTTCAAAATTCCCCCTCTTTCAGCTTTTCGAGTTTCCTTCCATTTTTGGATGTTTTCACATGACGAGTGGAAACCCGGCAGCAAAGAAATTGTGTGGTCCTTCGTAATTTCCTTGAAAATGACGTCGTCTGATGAAGCACACGAAAGGACTCAAATCTACCGACGGCCTTGATAAATCTTCAAGCGTCAGATGGAAAGTTTCAAGGAAAGAAATGTTGAAGAAGTTGCGACCAACAGAGAGTGCCGAGCAGTCTGAAAGAAAATACCATTGCGTCGCTTCCCGAGCAACAAGAACACAAGCCAGGAAATGCGAGAACGCGCGCAAAGCAGTACTGTGACAATACTGTGTCAAGCATCCAGTTGTCAGGCAAACAACATTCGTTGCCGCTAACAGCGACCAAGCAAACTGAACGATGAAGTTGCTTTCCTTTGAAGAGGGGCCTCGGAGGTGTGAATTCCTGGAGAAGGTCATCCCATGTGATTCGCTGCATTCAGCAGGCACAGCCGGGTGTGAGTTATTGTCCTCACAGGTGAGGTTTCCAGCAGGAAGAGGCGCGTTTCTCAGACACATTTTCTTGATGCTCCCTGTTCGTTGCCATGTCAGCATCCAAGAAGAAAGCAAGCACTTTCCCTGTCTCTTTCTCTTTCTGGTCTTCAAAAGTTTCCGATTTTTGTTTCGAAACTCATTCATTGGTCTACGTTGCAAGGAATGACCAAACATTCGTGCAAAGAATGTCAGAAAGGTTCTCTTTTGTCCACTCAGAGGAAACAAGGCTGAAAGAGGTTCAAGTTGAGCAGGTCACATGCAAAAACTTTCGTCAGTCGGTTTCAAGAATGAAACAACATTCTTCGCAGCCGCAGCCGCAGCCGCAGCCGCAGCCGCAGCCGCAGCCAGCGTTCGTGAACAGTTTCTGGAAACTAAGGATACTTGTTCGCAAGACTGGCCAGTGGAAAGATGTCACTTTGGCGGGAGTACTTTTCGTCAGCTTGTCCACCTTGACGCACATGGCCCTCAAACAACTGGGTACCCGGCAAGAGATTTTCTTGAAACAACGATGCAGATTCCACAGTCATGGAAGTCCGTGCAACATGACAATTTCAGAACCAACCCGAGCTCGCTGGTCCACGTTCTATCCAACGGATTCATCATCGCAACCCATTGGCAAAGGGTCGCCTTCTTGTGTGGCCAAAGAACAAATTTCAGGAAAATTTGAGATGTTTGTGACTGCTTTCAAAAAGGCCTTGTCTCCAGCCTCGATCAGGCTCATTCCGATGCGGCGCATGAACTAGTGATTACCTGCATGGCACATGATGAGACAGCAATGAGCCACCTCCTGCAGCCGACTGACATGACAAGAATGAGCGCAGCTCAATCAGCTCTCATTAACAGTGATTGTCAGGTGGAACTCAGTGACCTTCCTGCAACTATGATAAATCCTTCCTCCGAACTTGTTTGCAGGGATATGTTTTTGGTCACTTCGCAGTTTGCAAGAACACTGAAAGTGTCTTTCGTTCGTCACGCACATTCCTTCGTTGTTGATTTCCAAATGTTTGAAATCGCATTCTCATTGGATGACATGGATCTGACTTTTTGACACAAAGCTACATCAAACTATCCAGCTTTGTGTATCATCATCGCACCAGACACAAAGGTTTCATTTCAGACTGTACAAGAGTGGTGTTGTTGAAAGAAAGAAAAGGTTCCTTTTCATCTCTGAGAGAAAAAACACCCAAAAAATTTCTCTGGCTCAGTTTTGATTGTCTACCAATGGGTCTCATTTGGTCAGGTTTTCCAGGACAAGTCGACACAACATTGGAGCCAAAAAAAAGAAACAATTGATAAAAGCAAAGCTTTGAACACAGGTGCTTCCTCAGGCATGACATCCTCGGGGGAGGGGGTCGGACTTATCCAAAGAGGGCCCTGCCCTCTATTCTTTCCACTGGGGAAGGGGAACACCTACCCCCACACTCCAACAACGTCAAGCCTCGAGCAATTACCAGGGTATAAGACAGGCTCGCTCCGTCAAAACTGCCGCACTCCCTCCGATCTACTCGGCAACACGTTGCGTCTTTGCCAAACATCACAGCACGAAGGATTTTCGACATCAAGCACTGGAAGAGCGCTGCCCCAGCCTTCATAAAACGAAAAGGTAGTCAACCGAGTGTAGCTTTCTGAACAAACCGGACTTTTTGTGTTGCGTGCCACTACTTTCAAAACCATCGAACACTTGAACCACATACGAGCACCCGAGAATGTCCAGCATTCAATGGAATGTTTTCTTTGCTCGAATTCACGAATCAGGATGGAGACTGCTCTACATGCTGGAATGTACAGTGTTTCAGCAAAACACGCTTTTTTCCATTTTTTAATCTATCATGTCTACACTTGTAATCCGAAGAGTCATCAAACATTTCCTTCAAGTTCTACCTGCCCTGAATTATGTTCCCGCAATTAACAAGCTAGATATGACAACAATACAAATAATCTTGCAGAACTTTGGGAAGAAATTATCAAATGTCACTTAATTCCCTATTCATGACGTGAAAATCAAGTGTTTCACTGACAATGGCGTCCTTGGTGTGGATATCGGATTGAGTTGAAACGCAAACAGAGATCCGAATGAGAATGATAATTTATAGCATACCAATGAACTGGCAGATGTACTCTCTAAGGCGTCGCCTTGGACCTTTGTGTCGCAATAGTACATGCTTCGACTGGGTATTTCGTGTGAATCATCGTCAGAATTTCACTGGGAAAGTCAAGTTCACCTGCAAGCCCAAGTCTCTGACAGGGAAGAATCTTTTTCAGCCGGATGAAAGGGAGCAACCAAAACAGGAACACAACGTGTTGGAGACGCGCGGTTTGAATTACAAGCGCGTCGTTGCTGGCGCCTGCAGCCATGGGAGAAGCCTCTTTGTAACGGGCAAACTGTTGCGTCTGTGTCGTGACACACATGTGAGACCAACCCATCCGCTTTGGACAAACACGACATGCTATGTTTCTGATTCATAACATCAAGCCAAACTTTTGTCCACAGAGCAGGAATGAAGTCAACAAACAAGTTGGCATCACCACCGATGGAACCACATTTCCTCCAATGCAGACTGGACTGCAATGTTGTAGATCTGCAACGCCTGATCGGAATTTTGTCCACTTGGGATTTTGTTCGGGTTGGTATGATGTGATGTATCCCACACTTGCCCCAACCCGCTGGGTCCTCTCTTCACTTATTGAACGGCACCAGAGAAGACTAAACGAGACACGCCGCTGTCAAAGACAGTGTCTCACAAAAGAGAACAACCAGCAGCTGCCCCCAAGAAATAACTCATCAAATCTTTGAAACAAAAAAAACTGCCAAGTCCGCACAAAAACCAACAGCTCGACTGTGGCTGGAAAAGCCTGTGGCAAAGAAACTTTGTTGGGTTGGGAAGCTGGCGTGCCAGCCACACCGAAGGCGCAATTGGTATTGGAGAGAGGTTAGAGAACAGATCCATCAAGGATGTGGGAAGGCGAGGTTGCTGATTGATTATCACCGAGTTCCACCTGACAATCACTGCTAATGAGAGCTGATGGCGTCTTTGGTATTCTATCGGCGTCCAAATCTCATGTACATAGGTCCCATCAACTCAACTTCTGTGAGCCTTGACTGTGGTGCAGGTTTTGAGATTTGGCTTGGTTCTGGGAAGGGAATCGCAGTACAAAAGGAAAAGGAGAGAAAAGGAGAGGTCCATCGCATTGTCTGGTTCAACCTGTAAAGCATTTCTTCTTCGTCCCACAAACGGGCTCGATTCACACAGTCTTCGCAAAGTTGAGCACCCAACAAACAGCCTGAATAGTTCCTGGGAAAGAACGAGACGGGTTTTCAAGTTCTCTCTGACTTTAATTTCGATCTGTCTGTCTGGCTCACCAAACCCCGCGCTCGTAAATTTAAATAACTTGAACTTCCTTTGAGGCAGCCCTTGAAACTAACAAAGAAATGAATACGACAGGAATTGGAGGTCTCGGGTCTGTTTGTCCAGTGGCGCTACACGACTGAAATGAGACTAATCAACAGACGGGAATTAGACTGAAATGAAATGTACGATCAGGAAACTTGGTTCCAGACTGGGAAGATGGTTTTCATGCGAGCATGACTTCACTACCAATCAGCAGACATTCAGTGCTTCCTGGCATCATTCAGCTTCCGACATATTGTGCTCTCTCACATAATATGGTCCACAGAAACGGCATCAACTTCGAACCGGAGTCGTCCCAACGCATGCTGATCAGATATTGCTGTATGGAAAACACCATGGCAGGAGACGACTGAAAGGACTTCGCACATGACAGCGAATACAAATGCCTTCGGAAAACGATAAATTGATAACTATAGTTTTTCGTGTTGCAAAGCCGCACAGTTGCAGCCGCTTTAACTCACAAGGAAACCCGGAAATTTAGGTCTCACCAAAGATGGTCGCCAGAAGACCCAGTGCACGAATCTTCAAAAATCGACTTCTGTACAAAACAAGGGGAAATCTTGTGCAATGCAAGAAAGTGACCCTCGGATCCTCTGTGGGTTGTTTCTGACACAGACGTCCCGCTTTCTGTGGTATTTTTCTTGAACCGATTCAAATCAGAATCAAGTTGAAGTCAGTTGGCGTCGAGGAGGTGCGGCTTTCTCTGTTTTGTTGCCCTGGCCACAGATGGTGCAGACAGTCAAGCGCCAGTTGTATTCTCCAGCACGAGTCCATTGTAAACATACCAACACGCAAGCTGCATGCAGGGCCGAGCGGACCTTTCCTGGACTCTTCCTCGATGCGCCACTGCGCAGCTGCCCTTCTCACTGATGCTTCGACACAGAGAAAATATTCGTCCGTTCACCTCTTCAATCGTTTGACAATTTCCCACAGTCCAGTTTTACCCTTTAAAAAATTCATTATTTCATTCGAAACGCTCGGAACAACCTTTGAAACACTTAAAACTCCCAGCATGTAGAAATTTGAAAGCAAATGTATCAGGCTGCCACCTCTAACCCCTGGTTGTCTCACAGACAAACATCCAGTGAAGGTGGTTTGGATACACGTTAAAACAACGATGTTGACACGAAGGATAACGTTCCTCAAATGATGTGTTTGAGTTTTAGACTTGTAGCTGGTGCTTCTACATAAGCTCTAATACTCAGCAAAGAAACTTTTTGTCTGCGCACACAAAGGAACCTACAATAAGTCATGTACATCAAAATTCTAAACAACCTTTTGTGGATTCTATCCATGCAACTGCAAACTCAAAGTCTGGCAGGCCTGACTTGCATAATCCGACTCTCAAACACAGGGTTCACTCGGTGTGGTCAAAAATCGGGGCTTCCAGTAGTTTTCACCCTGTCTCACCAGACGCAGTGGATCTGCACAAAGGGCGGGACTCAAACGGGGACTAGATCTCTGCACCTCCCAATGGCTGGAAGCAGTGTCGTTGCTGTCGCACTGGAATTTCAAACAATGACAACTCCGCAGACGAGAGCGCTGGACACACAATGAGAGGATTTTGGAGTGACAAAGAAATAGGAACAGAGTGTATGATGCACAGGGGTGGACGGGATGAACTGCAAGAAGCAGAAAATAAAGACCCCACGGTGGACGAGGCAACATTAACGTGCATCTCACAACCATATCCTCATTACAGCCTCCCTCGCGGTCCTAAATTGAAACATTCCCGTTTCCAAATCATGTTTGAAGAGCAGCCTCTGGGAAATTTAGATTGCATGTCCTGCCTTCGCCTGCAAGAGTTGAGGAATGAAAACAAGTTTCACTCTGTCGGTGGTCTTAAGTGCCAAGCAAAATAGATTTGCTGCCCAAGTTGATTATTGGTCTTGCGAAGTCACTGGGAACAAAGACATAGAACTCCATGGTAAATTCTAGCTCCAGAGAGAAAACAAAAACGAGTCTGCAAACTCTACTACACAGAAAGTGAACAGTGAACATCTCAATTTTGCTTTGACGTCAGAGACGGAATTGTCACTTCAACGTCAATTTGCATTTTTTGTCATCAAACGTCGGACGATGACAAACTGCCAAAATTAACAGCTAATTCGGTGTGGAAACGCACTTTCAATCATTACTTGTTGTGTTCAGGGCTGGAATTATCCACAGGCACGCAAACAAAGCCTAAAAACCAAATAGCTATCATGCAAAAAGTACAAACCGGACCCAAAGTAATTCTGGAAATCTTTGAAACAAAAACGTGACATGAAAGCATAAATTCCCAGCAGTCTCACTTCAAGCATAATTTGGAAACTGGAGTATTTCAATCAGGACCAACAAGGGATTCCAAATTGAGGATGTGTTCGTGAGTCGCACATCAAAGTCGGTTATTGCGGCGGCCTGAGTCTCTAAGTGGTTGCCTTGCATTCAATACAATTACATGACACAATGGCGAGGTAACCTCAGTAGTCGTGGCCTCCACCTCTTCCAGGCCAAAGCTGCTTCAAGCGGAGACGCGATGTCTGCACAAATTTAGACTTTTCCCCAGTCAGGAATAAAGTCTGTAAAGTCTGTCAATTTCAAACGGAATAATATATGGCAGCTGGGCTTTTCGAAGCCACTTGTGTCTGTCCCGCGGCCAGATCGCAGCTTCTTTCTCTCGATTGTCCAGTGTGAAAGCAAAGGCCTGACGTTTCACTTTGTCACTGTGCCATGCAACGTTGAGACTAGAGCCCCACAATGTTGTAAAAGCACGAAAGTGTACCGTCACTAGAAATCCAGAATTTCATTTACAGATTCCAACCTTTCCAGTGACCCAGGCTTCATTAGCATGCGCCGCCATGCGCACTGGTTCCAAAATGGTAGGGATGTAAGACGGCTGCATGTTCTGAATCACAATCTCTGGCATAAGTATGAACTTCTCTACTCTGAGATTAGCCTTTTTTGAATGGAAACGACAAGAGCTTGAATGAGAACCAATGTTTGATCATTAAATTCAGGCGAACTCGAATTCCATAAAGCGGCTGAACGATTGACAATTGATCTGTATCAATTCACGACAGTTCCTTGTTGATCCCATCATCAGTAAATGCAAATTCTAAAAGCTGCAGCGAAGTCAAGTCTGTCGAAAGCAGTTTGGGCTATTATCTCGGGGGACGGACAGGAAAGGCAGCGTCGATCTTTCTTCTTGTACTTTCCGTCGTGCGGCAAACTGGCGCAGCTTCGTCGCAACAGATTCTCATATCTCCTTGCCAATCCTGTGAAGTGACTGAAACACGTTCATTCTTTCATCTCACACGCAGCACAATTCGTCTCAGGTTGGAACCAAGCGCAGATTCTTAAAGTGTGTCTGTCAGGACGACCAGCAGCTGTAAATGTCACCGCTGTCACCCTGGACACAGGACGGTGACTGAACCTGCAGGGACGAGGTGGGACTCATACCTCAACGTCGCGCGGTATCAGCTCGGCGCGAAAGATTTACGCGAGTCGGGAACACGGAGTGACAATACGAGCCACATAGTGGGTAATTAAAAGTCTGCACAGGCAGGCGGCAATCGACCAAGGAATGTTCGACAATTATATATGGCTCCCAGTAGGAAGTTCTGGACAGCTTGATACACCCAATATAAAACAGCTCTTCATTAGCATTCACCCCGTGTGCGAAGCCTAAGCCGAGTGTCTCCGAAAACTCGGAGAGGTGCAGGACTGTTGATAATACACTGGTGAGCAGTAGAATGCAAGTGAATCAATGACAGGAGTTCAAGGCAGACATAGATCACTGCTGGACAGCCCCGCTGCCCGTGCAAACTTACTCATCACCACGCCACTTGCAGCTTCTTTTCTTGGAAGGCCATCCACTTTTGTTTCATGTCCAGCACCACAAATCACCGGGCGTCACAGGCAAAAAGAACCAAACAAGGATACGAGGTGTTTTTTGTTTGTTATATAAATTTTTTGAAAGATCAAGAGAGACTCCATGCTCATTGTTGGAAGAGACTTCATTCACCACGGCCTGAGTTGTTGGAATTCAGTGAAACAATTTCTCAACAAATGGGGAGCCAAAATTTCGTTCCTTTGACCAACCTCGGCGGTCTTCACAGAGTTGGATTTGAGACCTTCTACAGCTTTGTTGAGAAGACAACTTGCCTCTGTTCGCCGTTTGACTGCGGACTGAGGACCACCGCAGCCAGTGGTGCCCAAACAGCTTCTCATCGGCATGCAGTGGGCACACACCGGATCAACTTGAACCAGCCATCCGCAAGGCAGCAAGGGTTTATTAACGACACCGGCGTGAATACCACGGATTATGTACGTTAAATGAAATGTCATCTCACGATAAATCCAAAGCATGAGCTGACTTACCACCTGCCTCACGCCCCATTGCCAAATTTACCCCAAATTCCGATTCGCAATCCAGTGTGAGATTCCATCACAGATAAGGCAAGAGACTACAAAACCAGAATTAAGTTGTTCAAGACTGGTTCCAGACGAACACACCTGTGAAGCGTCAGGTCAACCATTCTTCTGCTGCAAAGTGACTTCAGGCCAACAAAGAGGAGGAACGTGTTTGCCCACTATTTATCCCCCAGTGGAAGCTGGAACAGACAAAAGTTTCAACAAAGTTACAAAGTTTCGCCCAGAAGATGCCACATTTGGTGATTACCATGCAGTGCAGACCGGTTGCAATCAAGCAAGAAATGTTTGACATTTATGTATGACTCCCTAAAGGAGGTAAAAGACAGCTTGATAAAGCTAAACTGGAGAAAGAACCCATTTACATGCGCGGTGCATCTGAAGCTGAACCCAGAGGCTTCTCAATAAGCGTATGGGGAGGTCTGTTAATGGTACATGGCTGATTTACTGCGCTCTTGCATGCACAGAATAGATCCTTCTTGCGGTGAAACTTTCTGTTGCGAAAACACCGACTTCCTCAAGTGATCTTGCAGCGGGGCAGACTGAAAAGGGCCGCGTCTCAACAAAATGATCAAGCCGCCGGGTGTTTTCCCACAGCTGAGATCCGACGCTCAACAATCTGCTCAATCTGCGACAACCTGACCAACTGACCTGCGGGCACCTGATTCCACAAATTTGCCTGCATTCTAAAACTTTTTCACACCGATTTCTTGAGGACTGCTGCAGCCCGCATTTTGTCGCAATGTTTTTCCGTGCATCTCACCAGACCTGCTCCTTTTGACACCAGTTTGCATGTCAGGCTGCAACCAAGCATGCACACGAGTTTTATACGATGTGATGAACACTTTTGTGATTACGTCTCTGTTCCATTGTTCACTTCGAACTGCACCAAACTTCAGAGGTTTCAAAGTTTCTGGGATGTTCAGCGAGCACGCAACGAGCTGCTCACAAAATCGATGTTGGAGCCTGAATAATAGATTGTTGTGCAAAATTTCTACCCTTTGGGAGTCGCCGTTAGATGCAGCTGCATGCAACGTTCATATTTACCCGCTGTTAACTCAGGTTGGTGAGACACGCGATGTGAGATTAAAGGTTGCGCACAACTCGGATCTAATTCTTGAGCAGAGGCTTCGTTCACTTAGTCCATTGCTGGAAGAACCCTGCGTGGGCGAACACAACACACAAACAAGAGGTTCAAACAAAATCAATCACTTTTCCACAAAACATTGATTGCAATGTCACTGCCTCCATGAGCACAATTCAAGAAACTTTCTCGCACCATTGGGATAAACTGCTGGACGAAAAAGGATTTCGGTGATTTCAAGTCGCAAGGTGGAGCTGACAAAATTGTTCACAAGTTTGGGCTGAGCGCGCAGGATACTTCTTCCCCATAAAAATGTTAAATACTCAACAAGTTCGCGTGAAGTGCTTTGAAACTTACTGGAAAGTGAAAGATCTACGACTTGAAAGAATACTTTCGCTTTTTTTCCAACCAAATATGGATGACAGATCACCCAATTCAATTGCAAAGATGCAAAGTCACAACGATCCACGTCCAGCACAACGTCGTTCCACATCACACGGATCCAACAAACCGAAAACTGGTGTGCCAAACAATCGGTGGTACGAGTACGGCCCTGGTGTTCAATACATCTTGTCTGATTGAAAGTTCCACAAAATGAAAAGCTACCGTTCACTAGATCTCCTAGTTGCATTTTTGTTGGCTATTGATTTGCGAGCAGTTATTTGCGTGTCTCGCGAACATATTAAACTCAGAATCCTCCGGCTTTCAGCACAATAACAATGGAACAGACTGAATTTAGTTGTCATTTCAAATTACATGCATTGCCTTGCAACATTTCAAACTGAATTTACATGCAACACGCTTTTGTAAGCTCGCAAAGGAATCAGATTCGTTCAAATATTTCATCCATTTGGTTTCTGCTTTCCACAGAGGTGTGCCTGTTGCCAGGGGAAATCTTGCAGACACGAAACCAGTCTGCTGTGGTGTTCTTTCGCTTGCCACGGCAGGTTTACTCACGAAAGTCTTGCGTGCAGACGAAAAACACCGGCAACTGTTCGGCTTTCACGTCACCGATAAGATGTCATCATCGACATCGTACCCTGAAAGTCTTGCGGAAGAGAACAAAACTGATCCAGACGAGAACTGACATTTTGATTTTGTTGAAAAACTTTGCGATATTCAGTCTTTCTTGATAACTCTTCCCCCCTCCATTCCTGTGCTTTTCTTTGCCCGAGTTCATTTGGAAGAAATTTTCAAGTTCCATGGTGGGACGAGCTTGGACTTAGTAAGCACGCAGTGTGAGCGTCCCAAGAGCCACGTCCCCAGAGCAGCCATCACCAGCAGCCACCAAAGCAGACTCGTCACGCGGGAGTCGGGGACGTGCTTCCAACGCCGGACAACGTGAGCACCGCACGTGTTGTTGCCATCGTGGACGATGCAGGTCGCCGGTGGAGAAGGTCCAACACCGGAATCAATCTCGCCTCCCGCATATCACTCTGACCAATTTCTTCGCGCCCGACACACACGACGTGCTGTCGCCTTCATGTGACAGGTCTGACCGTTCGACAACAAAGAAATGCGGTACAAGCAGTTGTTGCGCGGCCATTGAGTACGATGCTTAGCGATCGTTGTGCCAGGGAGGGACAGACTGACGACGGCCAATGACCACTTCTCATGACGGCTCCACATAAAAGAACATCTCCTCGCTGTGTTCTTGCAGCAAACACTTTACATCTTTCACTTCCACTTCCGCGGTGTTTCAAATGGCATTTTTTGCAACGGTGTGAGTTCGGTCTGAGGATGGCCACCACGCATGCGATGTTGCACTTAGTGCATTAAGTGATTGACGACTGCGCAAGCTGTGACTTAATGCGCACATGACAGGGGAATTTTAAGGAGTCCAGACGAGTTTTCCTGAGACCTCAACAGTGTGCCTGCAAGTTTTCTTCTTTCCAACAAGTTCGAAAAGACGACACTTTATTGATTCCGACAGTAATCACTCTGAGCGTGGAAGGTGTCTGAGTGAAATGAGATGTTTTCCCCCAAAAGCCGAAATGTCGTCAGGTTCTGGGGCCTCGAACTTACAGAGAAGCAACACAAAATGGTGCTTTGGATCTTGTGTTTTGGCGAAATCTGCAAACTAACACCAGCACATTTCAAGACACGTATTCAGTGCTGTCAAGGGAGAATTGCTGGAATCTGGACCCACAGGGCAGCAGCTTCTGCTGAGCTTGTGTGATCAGGCTCGAAAAAAGTTTGGATGCAAAGCAATACGACCATCGCAATCAACAAGCACCAAAAGACCAACGCCATATTTATTCTTCTTGACTGCCGTATTCAACATTTTACGCACCTTTTTGCCCTCAAAATCAACATCAAAAGTGGGTGTGTACGAGTACGAGTCTGACTTTTTCAATGAAACCTTGGGTGGTCATGGAGGCAAATGTTTGGGGTGCGACAAAAACACGGGTAAATGTGGTACTTGCTGCTGCGTGTTGTGCAGGGTGATGACCTGGCGTTGGCGCCTGCGTTGCCCTTCGCATCTTGAACCACCGTGTGAAATCTGCTTGGCTTCTTCCCCAACACTCACAATGAACTTGCTTACGGGCACCCTTCACACGCAATGTTTGACAAATTGTCAATTGCTCACATCGTCCTTGGCCCAAACAAGAAATTGCTTCGGATTTCAAACTGGTTGAATCTTGTTCAACAAAATCAGCCAACTTTTGTCAAATTCTGCTGAACTTAAAACGTTTTGGAAAAGTAGAAATCCAGGTGGTCCCACAAAGGCGCCACGTCTGACTTTTGCCATTTGGCACCGGGCTGCCGGTCTCGCTGGGTCTGCATCATGCGAACACCACAGGTTCGGTAATTACCATGCGCCCGTTCCCTTCCACCTTTAATCCCTCGTTGCGTGTCAACTCTGAAAACTCTAAAAGTTACCAGCGGCCAAATTTGCTGCTTGCATGAAAACCATTTCCATTACAATCCAGCCATTACTCCTCTCGCATGATAAAATACAGTGGTGGGAATAGCATTTCGAAGCAGCACCCGAGCACGCTCCTTTTCTGAAGGAACTTCGTGCCGTTGCATGAACACAAACGTTTGCTGGACACGGGTTCAAACTTTTGTATTTGCTTTTGAGCGCAAAGCTGCAGTGCGGGGTATTCGAAACTTCTATATTTGGACTGACACACTCACTCACCAAATCTCAGAATTGTCTTCCAGAAGCACCCAAAGCCTCGACACTGCAGAGAAACTGTCCATTGCCTTGACAGGAAACTCGGACACGTGGCAGAAATGTCGCTTTCAGCGTCTCACGGAACTTTCTGTTGCCTCTCCCATTGCCAAGAAATTTCACAGAATACTGCAAGTGACAACACAACACAACGAACAAGAGCCTTCCTCTTCTCCTTGAACAGTTTCGACACAAGAACCTCACCACAGGTGCAGAATCTGCTCAGGCAACCAACGTCAACAATTTGTTTACCGAACAATTTTGTGCCAAAAAAAAAATCTCTTGATTGGCACAAGCCACGAACCAATCACCCTCAGTCTGCAAACCGTTTGTCAAACTTGCTGAGTCTTCCATCTGTTCATGGTGTGGACAATACTCAAACCATCATTGATCAAACCTGCAAACATGTGTATGCACGGCAAACCGAGAGTGATTAGAAATCGCCCATGCCTCCCGGCCGGCGGTTCGCCCTCCCGGCAACATCCTGGATCTGGCGCTGTGTTTTAAGATCTCGTGTTTTGCACGATCTCAGATTCCAAGTGAAACTTTGGCGAAAGACAACAAACTGCAAGTGCACGGCGCTGTTCACGAAAAACTGAAAATTCGTCTGTACCCTGGTGCTGTCGAAGAATTTGGCATTCACCGAATTGAGCCATGTTCTCTGAAAAGTTATTTTTCTCCCTGCGGTTCACCGAACATGGTCGTGACTGAATCAACAACTGTCGCTTTCTCAACTGTTGTTGGACAAACAAACAAACACGCTTGTGTTTTGCAGCTGTTGTACTGACCTGTGAGAAGGCGGGGTGCTGGGGAACGGGCCGCGAGGAGGAGTCGCGTCTCCCGACGACAGGATCTGTCGGAAAAGCTCTCCGTTGCTCACTGAAAGAAAAAAAAAATGCGACTGTTCAAGAAAAGGTACCGGTAACCACCAAACAAATGTTCCTCATTTGACATTTGGATTTGGATTGGAAAGGTGGCAAAGTTTCAAATGTCTGTGAAAATCAGTGGCGACATCTTCAAGCATTTCACCCCACAATGCACACGCCATCCCAAAAGAATAAAAGACTTGCGTGTTGTTTTCTCAGGTTTCTCCTTCTGCTCAGTCGGACGGATCTGTGGTGCAGAGACTGCGTGATTCACAGGCTGTGGTTTGTAGATAGTCGGCACGGGTTTTTTACTCCGCGGAGCTGGTGTGTCAAGCATTGTATCCTTCTTGTGTGGTCGTCTTCGAACGAGTTGAGACTGCAGCAGAATTTGACACAACCGTTCGTCACATCATCAAACCAGACATTAATGTAGAATATCAGCCGCTCGCCGCGTCGTACATCGCCTGCAGACTGCACCCAACACACTGAGGAAGTCAACTCACATGACAAGTCAAGTCCTAAATATGCATGGAGGAGGGGTGGGGTAAACCAGACAACTTTTTGGGACAAGACTCAAAATGGACAAACATAACAAGTTGTAATGTTTTTGTTATGGGGGAGGGGGTAAACCAGACAACTCAACTTTTTCAGACGACATTTTTGGATGAGACTCAAACTGAATCAAAATGACAAGGGGTGGGGAGTTACCATACCATCTCATGATGTACAAGATGCACTCATGTACAAGACACACCCCAACTTTTGAGGAAACAAACTGCCTGTTTTCAACATATTCATGTCAAAATGCACCCCAAGTTCAGCTTTCATAATTTGTCACTGTCTCCAAACAAGAGTTAGTCTTTCATTTGTGTCAAAGTTTGGGGTCTTAGACAGATCTTCTTCCTTCTCTTCCATTTTCTTCTTGAAAACTCGAAAGAAAGCAGTCTTTTTCTACTCAACTAAATTATCATTTCTCCCTGTTTATCTCAAAAACTCCAAACACACACAAAGACGCACCCCTTCTGTTGATGTCTGATTTTAGGAGAAAAAAGTGCGGTTTTATTTTCTCTGTATGGTACGGCAACCAGACAACTTACCTTTTTCAAATAACTTTTCAGACAAGACTCAAAATAGACAAAAATGACAAGTCCAACTTACGGACAAAACTGCAGGCGAGGGAAGGGGGAGGCCAACTTTTTCAGACAACTTTTTCAGACAAAACTCAAAATAGACCAAAATGACAAGTCCAACTTTCGGACAAGATAATGGGTTGGGGGTGAGGGTTGTGGGAGGCAAAGTTGACAAGAGGACATCGGACAGGTGTCCGATACGCGGGTAAACCAATATCAGCGCAACCGACTGATAACAAGTTCATTTCTTACTTCTTTTGTTTCGACTTTTCCGGAAAATTCGACTGCTGAACGGTACTAGTCTTTCCTTCAAGCATTCCTGCTGCTCATCGAGACAGAAAGCGACATCGGGATTTTGTTTTCGCGGCGGAGATATCTCAGTTGAGACATTCTTGATCCGTGTTCACAAGTGGAATCAAAACCCGAACTTTCACCAATGGTATTGTGCAGCAAAAGAAAAACCTGCTGTCGATCGCAAAACACCAAACCAAGTCAGTGGGCTGGCAATTCTCAACGCCAGTTTAAAACAATCCCACTGACTGAAAAAAGCGAGTGTCTACTCGCGTGATTCGGAATTGCTCTACCTGTCGGTCTGTCCCAGCCTTCAGCCCTCCGACTTTATCTTGTTTGTGCACAGGCTCATCGTTCCCTTTCGTGGGCGGGGAACGATGCCGAGAAATTGACAACAACTGTGCCTGAAAACGGAACGTTTTGCGGCTGTCACTTGTTTCGAAACCAAAAACAGTCACAACACACGGGTGTTTTCATGCACAGTTGACAGTTTCGCACCTGCACTGTCATCTGCCGTTCCTGCATCTTCTCAAGATAATCAAGTCTTCTGTCCGTCAAATTCTTGAGTTGTTTTTCCAAGTCACGGACCTGCAATTCACGGCGAAATAACAGCAACCGTTCTGCTCTGCACACTGACAAATCACTCAACACGAGAAAAGTTTCATCAGCACGCTTTCCTGAAATCCTGCGGCACATGATAAAGAAAAATCCAAAACACTCCCAGTCTGGACAGTGACAACAGCAAGGAAATTCAAGACAGCTGCCACTGGGCATTGAAGTTTTGTTTTTGGGAGTGTTGCAAAGGTTGGGGGTTTTGGGGATGGTGCTCACAACGAGTTCGTTTTCCTTCATTTCTCCTCACATTCTGAACTGCTGGCACATTACCCTGCCTCTCTGAATACGGTGACGTTTTCTTCAGTGAAAACTTTCATATCACAAGAACCCGTTGAGGGTCAGTCTTCTTTCCGGGTACCATGGTGCAATCGGATGAAATGTCAAACCAATCGGTGGATCTCTCCATTTCTGTTCATCTCCAACAGACAGTAGAAGGGGTCCCACCAACGCTCAAAGGAAGGTTGCACTGTGTCCCGAGGTCAAAACAGACCTTCACCCAACCTGCACACAAATCGCCAGAATAAAGTTTGCACATCATCCAGGAGGAAGCCCCGAAGAAAACACATACATACCTTGGAAGAATTCACACCGTCCCTTTCTGTGGTCTGGGGTTTCGAATCAGAAGCGAAATCACGTTGTTCCTTGTACAAGACAGATAGATTTTCCAGAATTTGGGTCATCTTCATGTCCAAGTCACGTTGAACCTGCATAACATGTGAAACGGTTGTTTTGTTTTGTTTTTGCACGAACTGTGCCAGCCAAATGAACGAAGCAGCACACAAAGATGTCTCTGCTCAACAACCCGAGAAATGCTGAACCGTACCTGCAAGAAGGGCTGTGTTGCGGCGACTGCAGCTGACGCAGCCACTGCGGCAGCAGTCACTGGGTCCGTGCCCCCGCTAGATTTGTGGCCGGGTGAAGGCTCTTGTTCTTCTTCTCTCGCCGGAGGTGGAACCATGTGCGCGTGCACAACTTTCTTGACTGGACCTCTGTGCGTTCTGCAGAACAGAAAACAAAGACGAGATTTACTTTCCTTTTCAATTGCGTTTCGTACCTTGCGAATAGATAGCAGGATTGTTGTGTCGTGGTGAAAACCTGTCGGACAGGTGTTTCTTCAGTCGCCTCTGTTCGCCGGAGACTCCCAACTTCGTCACGACTGCGTCACATCCAGAGGGGCAACCTGCTGCTCCATTCAAGGCGCCTTGCTTGAGAACTGGTCCCCGAAACTGGAAAGAGAAACAAAACCATGTCTTCTTTCTGCAACTGGCAATACAGAGGAGGTGCGACAACTCCAAGTACCTTCGCGAATCTGTCTTGTGGCGTCGTTTCGGATGTTTTCTTCCTGACTTGGGCGCGTGAGTCTGAATCGGCTGCTGGAGCTGTGCTGTGTGGGGGTTGTGCAGAAGTGACCATTCGTGAAGATAATTTTTCCGATTCCGGAACGTCGCAAATTTCAGGCTGAGTGCAGCTGCTGCTCGTCACGGATTCTACAGCTGGAAAAGTAAACAGGGACAACAGTTTAAAACGTACATTGCGACTATGTGTCTCGAATCGAATGTTTCGCTTCAAGTATGGTGTTGCGTACCATCATCGTCGACGCTTCCATGTCCGTTCTGTGATTTCAAATCGGCTGGAGTGTGGGATGCGTACAAAGCCCGAACGGGCAACTGCTTTGTCTGGTAGCCCGAATCAAGACCAAATATTTCGAGCTCCTCGTGCCCAATTCTTCCAACACTCTTGGTCCCGTCCGCTCTCGGCGAAGTGACACTGCTGAAGACTGAAACATCGGGATCACTCTTGTGTCTTTCAACAAGGAAGGAATGATTGTGCTCCGTTGTGTGCTTCCTGACATTATGATGCTTCACAACATTCACATAAATGTCTCCCGTCTGTCTCCCTTGCGCTTGATCACGTTCTGTATCAGTCACCAACTCGTCTTTCAATGGTCTGGCAACAGATTTTTCACATTTGCCGTCAAAGTCGACCAGTTCACCATCTGCCACCAGGGTGTTGTCGTTGGTGGCTGGCTTGCTGCCGGACGGTTGATCACTCGCCAGAGAGCTCAAGAAGGAGCCATTGTCCAACAACTGAAAGAATCCTAGACTTCCACCGTTTGACACCGTCACCGCCGTTGGTTCTTCAAACGGAGATTTGATTTCTCTCAGCTTTTTCGCAGAAACCCTTAATTTCTTCGCTTGTCCAGTGAGGAACGTTGAGCTCGATCGGCTTCCCTTGCTGCCACTACTACTTTTAGAAACGTTGCTCAGGTTTAGCTGTTCATTGGAGTCAACAGTTGCATCTGTGGTTCGAATGACCAGTTCACTAGCAGCAGAACAGTGGGAATGGACGGGGCTTTTCCGAGCTCTGTCGTTGTCACACTTGCTGTCACTCTGCTTGTGCTTTGCAGCTTCTACACTTTTCAAACGTTTGGGCGACTCAGCTTTGTCGATGTCTTTGACAGCAGCACTGGTCAATGTCAACAGCGCGTCAAAAGTTAGCTTTTGCACACTCTCAGTTTGTTCAGGCTCCATTGGGTTGATTAAACTTCTCACACACGATGTGATTTTGATTTATCCAGTACATATGATGTTTTCTGCAATCTGATAGGTTCCAACTGTCAAAATACAGTCTCTCAGCAAACTAAATAGCAGGTACTTGGGGAAAATCCACAAATACTTCGAATTCGAGTCCACCGCCATATTTTAGCTGGTTCCGAACTTCGGATGAAAGCTGAGCTACGATTCGCGACTGGGAATACTCTCGTTCATCGCAGACATTAAATACGAATAATATCACCAAAAAGATGTATTTCATGAAAATAAATTGTATAAAATAAATTTAGCTAGACAAATACGAAAGAAAATTTCAGCATAAATGTAAATAAATGATGAAAAATACATTGTTGTGGTTTGAGACTGCAGCAGATGCACCAATCAGACCGATCGTGAGTGACAAGTGTCGGTGGTGGAGTTTTGGACTTACAAGAATTGACTTGCTCAAGGACAAGAAAGTTTGTCTTTTGTTTCATCTCCACAAGTTCAAACACAAAGGTAACGAAGGGTATTGTTTGTGTTGCTCGATGGTTTTCCACTTGTCGTTCAAAGTGAAATGATTGCCTGATCAATCAGGGAGTTTTAGTTTAACTGTATTATCGCCCAGGCAGCATGACTTTTGCGCTTGTCTGCGGGGACAGTGCAATCATGACAGTTCGGTGTTTGTGTGTAGCAGATGTGTGCCCAGGGGTTCAGTTGTGTTCAGACAAATGACCTGCATGAAACTGCAATGTTGAGCACACACCCCTCCCCAAGCCTGCGCGGAGCAACCCGGATAGTTTTGACCCTGAACAAATCCCGAAGGCGTTTCCCACGGGCAAAAACCGGGCAAAAGAACAATTCGTGTCTGGCTGGACGACCGGTCACACCAGCAAAAGTTCTGATTGTCTGAGAATTTTTCTGTGCTTTGCAGAAAGAAAGTTTTGATTGTTTCCAAGACTTGCAAATCGACAACAACAGTGCCACACCCGCACTCGGCTAGTTGTTCAGTTTCTCACGCATTCAACTCAGGCGAATCCTCAAAAGCACATCGCCCCCCTCAGTTTGACTAAACTTTTTTGATGGTCGCGTAGCCAGCCATCTAGGTGCCGCTGTCGGCTTAAAAACCCTAAGTATTCATGTGTGCGTCTGTCCACACTTTGGAATGTAACCAACCCCCCTCCCCACTAACCACCCCCTCCCCCACTAACCACCCCCCTCCCCCACTAACCACCCCCTCCCCCCACTAACCACCCCCTCCCACCC